>Ga0209417_1000410_pt1 | contig 104527 bp, 88 predicted proteins | sample RifGroF2_FD_184002 | JGI IMG/M metagenome (GOLD analysis project Ga0209417, IMG submission 184002) | Groundwater microbial communities from Rifle, Colorado, USA - Groundwater F2 (SPAdes) (version 2) | ecosystem: Environmental > Aquatic > Deep subsurface > Groundwater | place: Rifle, Colorado... | reverse complement strand
GTTTTTGTCGTATCATAATATTCGAGTGCCTCTTGTATCTATTAGACGTGGACTACAGGAGGCATTCTATTTTTTTATGAGCGGTTGCGGGTGGTATTTTCGGTGACAGACTGGCGTGGTAATCCGAGTAAAGCGTAGCTTCACCCATTGGGTGAAATCTGCTTCCCAATACAAAAGTATAGTTAGCGGAGGATTAGGGCCCTTTCTTTCTGTTGCCATGAATTGCTTTCTTTGGTAGACTCTAGAAAGCCGCCCAAGCGTATCCGGCGCGGCAGAATTGGAACTTTTAAGGAGGCGTATAATGTTCAGCGCAAGCTTAATGCCGTTGGTTATAATAGTCATAGCGGTGCTTTTTACCAGCATCAAAGTGCTCAATGAATACGAAAGGGGCGTCGTACTCACCTTCGGCCGTTTTACGGGAGTGAAAGGGCCGGGCCTGATAATTCTTATCCCCGGCGTGCAGCAGATGATCCGCATAAGCACCCGCGTGGTGGTTATGGATGTCCCCTCCCAGGATGTTATAACCCGCGACAACATCTCGGTCAAGGTTAACGCGGTGATATATTTCAGGGTGGTAAACCCGCAATCCGCCGTACTGAATGTTGAAAACTTTATGTACGCCACCAGCCAGCTCGCGCAAACCACCTTAAGGAGCGTGCTCGGTCAGCAGGAACTTGATGACCTGCTTGCCCAACGCGACAAGATAAACCAGAACCTGGCGCAGATACTGGACCTGCACACCGAGCCCTGGGGCATAAAGATTTCCAGCGTGGAGGTCAAAAATGTGGACCTTCCGCAGGATATGCAGCGTGCCATAGCCCGCCAGGCCGAAGCTGAACGCGAACGCCGCGCCAAAGTAATTCACGCGGAAGGCGAATACCAGGCCTCGCAGAAGCTGGCCGATGCCGCAAAGATCATGAGCACCTCGCCCGCGGCCATACAGTTGCGCTATCTGCAGACGCTGACCGAAATATCCACGGAAAAGAACTCAACGGTCATCTTCCCCGTGCCAATGGACCTTATAGCGATGTTCTTAAACAAGGACAAGAAGCCGCAAGCCTGATGCAGTAACCGGTTATCGGTAACCGGTAACCAGTAATCGGCAATCCGGTAACATGTTTACCGGTTACTGTTTACTGGTTACCGGTTACTTTTTTATCCCCTTATTCTATGTCCGGATTATATATTCACATCCCGTTCTGCCGCAGTAAATGCGCTTATTGCGATTTCACCTCTTACGCCGGCAAAGAAGAATTAATTGACGCCTACCTTGACGCGATCAGGAAAGAGGCGCACACGTACACCTCAGGCGGACAACATGTCAGCCAATGCCGTAGTGACGGACTGGGCGGGTTTAGCACCCTTTATGTCGGCGGAGGCACGCCAAGCCTGCTTACCGTCGCTCAGCTGAAAAACCTTTTTTCTTTTCTGAAACAGGACATAATCGGACAGGATATCCTGGAAGAAACCACCTTTGAAGCCAACTGCGAAAGCCTGAGCGAAGAAAAGCTGGCGGTTTTAAAAAACTCGGGAGTAAACAGATTAAGCCTGGGCCTTCAATCCGCCGAAGACCGCCTGCTGCGCCGCCTGGGAAGGCCGGCGGATTTTAAACATTTTCTTTGGGCCTTTGAAGCCGCAAGAAAAGCGGGCTTTGAGAATATAAACATAGACCTTATGAACGCGCTTCCCGGTCAAAGCGTGAACGACTTCGCCCAAAGCCTTGAAGAGACGATAAAACTAGCGCCTGAACATGTTTCGCTTTACGCGCTTGAAGTGCATAAAGGCACTGATCTTTTCCGGCAGGGTGCGCGTGAAAACCCGGATATTGCGGCCGATATGTATGAGCTGGCCGTAGACCGCCTCTCCAGAGCCGGTTACGCCCGTTATGAAATTTCTAATTTCGCCAAGCCCGGCCTGGAAAGCCGCCACAACCTGAACTACTGGGACCAGGGGGCCTACCTTGGGCTTGGCTGCGCCGCAGCCTCTTACCTTGACGGCACGCGCTGGAACAACACGCATAACCTGGACATGTATCTAAAGACCGCGCCTGTTTTGCGCGAGAATGAAGAGAAGCTGGCGGGCCGGGCCAAAACTGCCGAAAGAATAATGCTGGGGCTCCGCAAAACAAGGGGAATTGAACTTGATGATGATATAATTATAGAATTCAATGGAAAGATAGACCGCCTGCTCGGCCTTGGTCTCATAGAGAAAACCGGCCGCGCGATAAAGATCAAAAGCGGTAAATTGTATCTTTCAAACGCCGTTTTCAGGGAATTTATCTAGGGGAACAGAAGTCTAAGAGTCAAGAGTCGCAGAGTCTGAGAGTCCGCTCAAGACACTGCGTGATTTAAAGCAATTTCCTTTTCCCAGACTCCAAGACTCCTAGACTCTCAGACTCTAAGACTCTAAGACACAGTTACCCCCAAGGAACTTATGCTCAGCAAGGTCTATGATCCCAAGCCGGTAGAAACCAAATGGGCCGATGCCTGGCAGAAAGACAGGCTTTTTATCCCGTGCCCCAGCCCGAAACGCAAACCTTTCGTGGTGGTAATTCCCCCGCCAAACATAACCGGCGCCCTGCATATGGGCCATGCTCTTACCTACACCCTTCAGGATGTGCTGGTGCGCTACCAGCGGATGCTCGGCCGCGAAGCCTGCTGGGCGCCGGGCACCGACCATGGCGGCATAGCCACCCAGAATGTGCTTGAAAAAGCGCTGAAAGCCGAAGGCAAAACACGCGCCGACCTGGGCCGAGAGGAATTCCTGAAGCGGATGTGGGCCTGGTACAAGGAATGCGGCGCCACAATTTTAAACCAGCTGCGCAAGCTTGGCTGCTCCCTGGACCTTAACCCCGACAATGTCCGCTTCACCATGGACTCAAAAAGAGCCGCTTCAGTATATGAAGCCTTCCGCTCGCTTTGGGCCAAAGGCCTGATATACCGCGGCGCGCGTATGATAAACTGGTGCTCACGCTGCGGCACCGCGCTCTCGGACATAGAAGTGGAACATGAAGATGAAAAATCAAAGCTCTGGCACATACGTTACCCTTTTCAAGACGGCTCAGGCTCAGTTACCGTGGCCACCACCCGGCCGGAAACCATGCTGGGCGACACCGCGGTTGCGGTACACCCCGAAGACGCAAGATATAAAGGTATGTCCGGCAAAATGTTGAAGCTGCCGCTTACGCACCGGAGTATACCGCTGGTGGCGGACGAGGGCGTGGAAAAAGACTTCGGCACCGGCGCGGTAAAAGTCACACCCGCCCACGACCCGCTGGACTTTGAAATAGGAAAACGCCATAACCTGGAAATAATTCGCGTAATTTCCTTCGAAGGGCACATGACGAAGATATGCCCGTCTGAATACGCGGGCTTGAGCGTACAGGCGGCCCGCAAGCGGATAGTTGAAGACTTAAATACCGCCGGACTGCTTGTAAAAGAGGAGCATTACAAACACTCCGTAAGCAAATGCTCCCGCTGTAACCAGCATATAGAGCCGCTGGTATCAGAACAGTGGTTCGTAAAAATGAAAAGTCAGGCGGCGCCGGCCATAGCGGCCGCGGAAAAAGAAGAAGTTAAGTTTTATCCGCCTTCCTGGAAAAAACCTTTTACCGACTGGCTTAACAACATACAGGACTGGTGCATTTCCCGCCAGATCTGGTGGGGCCACAGGATACCCGCATGGTATTGCCGTAAATGTTCTGGACCGGGCCTTAAATTCTCAGACAGGGGCGGCCTTTCCCGCGTATCTTTTGCCCAGGGAGCCAAACCGGTAGTCTCCTTTGAAAAACCCCCGGCCTGTCCGGATTGCGGCGGAACGGACCTCCTGCAGGACCCTGACGTGCTTGACACCTGGTTCTCTTCGGCGCTGTGGCCTTTCTCAATTTTTGGCTGGCCGGAAAAGACCAAAGACCTGGAATATTATTACCCCGCCTCGGTCCTGGTAACCGGCTACGAAATAATCTATTTATGGGTGGCCCGCATGGTAATGAGCGGCATTGAACATATGGGCAAACCGCCTTTTTCCCAAGTCTATCTGCACGGCATTGTGCGCGACAGGCACGGCAAGAAGATGTCAAAATCTCTTGGCAATGTAATAGATCCGCTGGCTATGATAGAAAAATACGGCACCGACGCCATGCGCTTCTCCCTGATGGCTCAGACCCTGGGCGGCAAAGACATCCCTTTCTCGGAAGAAACCATAATAGGCGGAAGGAATTTCGTAAACAAGCTCTACAATGTTGCCCGCTTCATACAGATGTACCTGCCAGCAAGGCCGGGGCCGCTTACGGCCGAACGCCCCGACGAACTTGCCGACCGCTGGATACTGGAACGCTACGCCGCGGCCCTTGATCGCTCAAAAGCCGCCATGACGGAGTACGACCTGCCCAAAGCCCAGGATGCGCTATATTCTTTCGTCTGGGACGAACTGTGCGACTGGTACCTGGAACTGGCAAAACCCCGCCTTGCCGGGCCGGATAAGGAAAAAGTGATGGGGCTCCTTCTGGAACTTTTCACCGGCTCCCTTAAGGCGCTTCACCCGTTTATTCCTTTCATAACCGAAGAACTTTACGCAAACCTGAAACTCTACCTTGACAAGTCACAAGCCACAAGTCACAGGTCACAAGTAAAACCAGACAGCGGGGAACAGCGCCGCGCGGGCTATCTGCTGGAGGAAAGCTGGCCGGCGGCCGCGGTTGCCGCTTCGGACGCTTCCGCGCTTATGGAAGAGCTTATGGGTGTAATAACGCAGATACGCACCGCCCGCGCTCAATTTGAAATACCTCCCGGCAAAGCCATCAACGCCCTTGCAGCCTCAAACGACGCGTCCGCGCTTTCGCGCCTTAAGGCCGGCGCGGGTTATATTAAACTGCTGGCTAAAGTTGAAAACTTTACTCTGGGGGTCGGACTGGTTAAACCGCCAAGGTCGGTAAGCGCTATTTCCGGTCCTTTCAATATTTATGTGCCGATGGACGGGGCCGTGGACCTGGAAAAAGAAAAAGGCCGCCTGGCCAAAGAGCTGGAACGTGTACGCGCGGAAAGCGCGCAATGCCTTGTACGCCTTAACGACCCGTCATTCGCGGCACGCGCGCCGGCCGCTGAAGTGGAAAAGATAAAAGCAAGGTCAAAAGACTCTGCCGGCAGGATATCAAGACTTACAATTATCCTTGAGGAACTAAGTGATTGAAGAATCTTGATTTGAAGGTGATTTTTATATGAGCGAACGCTGGATACGCAAAGACCGCGAGCAATACCTGTTCATCGGAGTAATGATCGCCTGCATTATAGGCGCCATCGTTTCTTCTTACTGGCATGCTTCCGACCGCATCCAGGTAAGAAGAAATATAAAAATAAAGGCCGGCGCGCCGAAAGAAGCAATGAAAAGGCTGAAAGAAGTGCAATTTTCCCCGCAAACACCGAAGGCGGGCGCTACCCAGTACTACAAGCTTGATTCAGGGATCAAACCCATGGTACCAAAACTAGGACAGGAATATGGCAATTAGCCAAGAACGGCATAAAGCTTCTGTCGCCTTCTTTTGCTTTCCGTTGCTTTCTTTTGCTTTCTTTTGCCTTCTTTGGGCCGCTCCGGTTTTGGCTATTGACTACAACGACAAGAATGCCCAGAGCTTTGACTATACTCCCGCGGATAATCAGACCACGCCCTCCATAGCCCAGCCGACCATAACCTCGGAATATGAAGACGCTGACATAATTGACGACCCGGTTTATGGAGTAGTAGCGCTTTCAAAACAAAGATGGAAAAACTGGGTGCTCAGAGCGGTTTATCTGCTTTTAATAGACATCGCGCTGGTCATGCTTATAATCGCGCTGCCTAAAACCGATGAATACACCATTATCACTTCCTATATATTGTCAGGAGCCAGTTTCGTGCTGGCTTTATGGGAATTTCTGTGCGCGGTTTTTTTGTTCCAGTTGGGTTCTACTTCCTGGCTCTACGTTGCCCCTGTGTCGTTTATTATGGGGGCGGTTTTTTACCTGATGCTTTTAAAAATTAAAAAATTTGACACTTCATTGGAGGATTTGAAAAAGTCATTCCAGCAGATGAACGCGGTCAACAAAGAAGACGCGCGCCTGGTCTCAGTGGATGGGACCCCCGGAAACTGGCCGGATCAGGATTTTATAAGATAATAATTGATAGCGATTGAAAGCAAAGGAAAGCAAAAGAAAGCAACAGAAAGCAAGAAATACAAAAGAGCCGCGATAACGCGGCTCTTTTGTATTTAAAGACATCTTACTTTCTGTTGCTTTCAATGGCCTTCAGCAGCATTCTGTTGCTAATGATTTTTTAGAACTGCAGCCAGAAACCGAAGCGGTGGACATTACCCAAATCCCCGAACGGCAAATAGGCGTAATCCACGCCAAGGCCGGCCACTTTCACACCGAAACCAAGACTGAGCCCCACAACCGCGCCCAAATTTGAGGTGTCATATCCGAATTTGTAACCGCCCCTGAGCGCGAAAGCGTTCCTGATCCAGTATTCGGCCCCGAAAGCGGGATAAAATTTCTCATCGTTCACATATTCACTCAGTTCGGCTGTTACATTTAAATTGGAAACGGCTTTATACAGGGCCCCGGCCGCTATCTTGAACGGCAGGGGGTCGGCCGCGTCCACGAATTTCATTTTAGTGCCCAGGTTCTGCATTGAAAGCGACACGTTGATTTTAGGGGAGGCGTGATAAATAGCGCCCGCGTCGGCCGCCACGGCTGAAGCGTTTTTTGAGTCTATGGAAGAATTTATAAATTTAACGGCGCAGCCGGCGTCAAGGCCCGGCAGGGAATCCGGCATAAATTCTTTTTTCGCGTAGGCAAGCGTAACCGCCAGATCGTTGGAGTCAAAAGAGCCGAGCGCGGACACCGCGCCCGCGTTGTCGTTAAGCCCGCGCCTTTCAATGTCGCCCACATTTAGAAAGCTGGCTCCAAAGCCGAAACGGTTGCCCGATATGGTACCCGCGTAGGAGAGGTTTCCCATTTTTGCGCCCTGCAGATAGTTTGTAAAACCAAGGCCCACTTCCCGCTTGTCGGATTGCGCCAGCCCCGCCGGGTTTATGAACACGGCGCCGGAATCGTCGGCCAAAGCGCCAAAGGCTCCCGCCATGGCCAAAGCCCTGGGGCTCATGGACACCTTAAGGAAAGACGCCGCCGTAGTCCCGACACCCGACGCGTAAACCCCCGCGGGCATTGCCAACGCCAGGGAAAAAATAAGTAATTTTCTCATAAGTTACCTCTTTTATCAAATCTGCAGACTGGACACTGACCACCGGCCACTGTCCACTATTTTATTATCGCCATTTTATGCGCTTTATTAGCCAGTTTCTTTCCGTCCAGATAGGTCAGCATGAAGTAAACGCCGGACGCGCAGTTGGAACCATTATCATTTTTGCCGTCCCACTCGGAATAATAGACGCTGTTTTCAGGCCTGAGACCCTCATCTATAGTGCGCACCTTTTCGCCGGCCACATTGTAGATGACAAACTTAAGGTTGCCGGTCTTGCCCGCCGGCAGGTTATATTTTATCACCGTGCCCGCGGTGGGGTAAGGGTTGGCTATTCCGGAAGTTCCCACGTCTCCGCTCAGTACGACATTCTTTGACTTCAGGTTGAACGGGTTGGGCATGTTATAAACTTCAAACGAACTGCTGAACGCGGGCGTGTTTGTAGCCGGATTAGCAGTGAACACGGCGAACTGGCCCGTCTGCGAGCCTGAAGCTGCGGAAGGCACATAATAGCCCTTCGGCGATATCGCGCTCATCTTATGCGCTTTCCTTGAAAGAGGCGTCGCGCCGCCGGTAGCGCCTTCAAAGGCGCTTTCCAGGCTGTCCACGTCAACGGACACCGTACCCAGCATAGGGTCCACGCTGTAGGTGCCCGGCACCTCCTGCCACTGCCCGGTGGCCGTGTCGTACTGATAGAGCTTCAGGGCGTTGGTGTTTGTCACCTTTTCCTTGTCATATTTCAAGGTAAGAGCGAACGACTTGTTGGCCTGGGCGTTTGAAAGGTCTATATTGTATATTTCAGAAGCCATCAGCTCTTCAATCGCAGCCGCTATGGTTATGTCTCCCCGGTCCGTTTTGACCGTTCTGACATTCGGCAGGGTCCTGAAGAACCCGCCCACCAGGTCGTCCAGCTGAACCTGTTCCGTTGACGTCTGCGTAAGAGAACCGGGGTCAAGCTCAATACCGGAGTATTCCTCTTTTTCCTGGTCCATAAAAGCGCTGCCGCCGACAAGTGAAATATCCTGCACGTACTGTTCCGTCTTGGAATTGGAAACGCTGTCATAAATGAGCGTTTTTTCCATCTTGGTTATGTCGCCCACCGTAACATATACGGCGTAATACCTGTCGCTGATAGAAGTGGTGAACTGGCCCACGAACGAGTTGTTCGGGCCCGCCACAAGCATCAGGCTGGAGGCCGAGGACGGATCATAAACCGCTCCCGGGTTGAACGCGCAGGCCGGTATGCTGAGAAGTTCCTTCGGGCTGTTTATTATAACATCCACTTTCCTTGGAGAGTCGGCATTCCTCCTGAGCTTGACCATTATCTGCGGAGGCAGGTCAAGCAGGACAATATCCCCCATGGGGTTCTGCCCGGAGGAAACAAGGGTCACTGTTGAAAAAGTCATTTTACCCGTTTCTATTACCGCCACCTTGTAATTGTGCCCCGGTATTACGCCTTTAAGTTCAAATAACCCGTTTTCATCCGTAAGGTCCTCAATAGTGGGAAGGTAACTCTGCGGATTTGTGATATTAAGGGTCTCGTCATAGGCCGACACTTTGATCCCTTCTTTTGTCGTTGGATTGGGGAATTTGGTAAGCAACACCTTACCGACTATGGTTGAGGTGGAAGGCTCAAGATAAAAAACCGGAAGAACCAAAGAATCGTCTTTGGCAAGGTGAACTTTCTTTCCGGTTTTAACGAAACCATCCATGGCTATTTCCAGTTTGTAAACGCCCGTAGGCAGGTTTTCCACAACAAAAGCGCCGGAAGAATCAGCAATAAGGTATTTCTCCGTTATCCTGCCTTTTACATAAACGGAGGCGTTCCGCAAATACATTGAGGGCGTGGTTGAGCTCATTACAACTCCGCGCAATCCGCCTATGGAAATGCTCGCAAGGTCAAAATCAAAGTTATACAAGGATTCGTCAGGCAGGGTTATGTTCTTTGTAACCGGCGGATAATTGGGGTTGGCGAACACGGCCGTGTATTTCCCGGGCGGCAGGCCCCACAAAGAATATCTCATATTCCCGTTACGTATAATATCCCTCATCATTTCTTTATCCTGCGATTGTATGCTGGATTCGAAGCCTATTATCCCCGTAGCGTCGGGCAAGACATGGCTGAAACCTTTCAGTTCACCGGCGGTGTCATAGACCATAAGCGCCGGTATCAGCGGCATTATCTCGCTGTCAAAATTAGCGAACATCCTTGCGAAGTCGCTGTCCGTGAATATATTAGCGCCCTTTACCCAGCCGCTGATCTCGGTCTGCCCTACGGAACCGAGTATGCTTACGGGTATCGGCTGGCCGACAGTTCCCAGATTAAGGTTTTCCGTGTCGGGCTTTACGGCCACATTCCTGGCTTTTCCCATAAAATTAGCGAACTGGCTGTAATTTTCCGCCACGCACTTGCTGTCGTCCGGAGTACAATAGCGAGAACCTATAAGCAGATAGAAGTCGTACTGCCCCTGCGGCATTACCAGTTTGCTCCAGGTAGCGGGCACGGTAGCGGTGCTGTAATCAAAAGAGTATGCCGGATTATCAAAGAACAGCTCGGTTATATACTTCTGATTCATCTTCTGGCCGCTTGGCACGGCTATTATATGGTAGCTCCAGGCAGCCGTTGATATCACGGGCAGGCCGAAGATCTGCGGCTGGACAAAAAGCCCCGTCTCCAGTGAAACATTGACATTCGTGGTTTTGCCGGCATTAACTACTATGTTGTCCACCTCGGCTGGCGCATACGGATTTGAGGTGCTGACCGCTATCCTGATAGAAAGGCTATATTTACCGGGAGGGATATTAGCGAATTCAAAAGTCCCGGCCTCATTGATAGAACCTCCTTCGTTAAAAGAAACATTCTCACCGGACAGCTCTATGCGTGGCCAGTTGTTGTCCCCGGGTTTATAAGTGCTTCCGTCCGGATATTTTAGAAGGCCCGTAACCCTTCCTGAAGGCGTCAGGTTCAAGTTCCTGATTATTATGTTAGTGTCTTCAAAAGAAATCCGGTTATCAAATGAATTAAGCTTGGCCCAGGAATTAGACAGGACCGTAAGCCAGTAAGTCACATCATTGTCCGAAGACACGTACACCGTGTAAGAAGTCGTATTGCTTGTCAAGCTACCGTATATTGTTTTGAAGAACATCCTCCGGTTCTGGCAATCGTTGTCGCCGCATTCTTCAAAGGCGGCCACCGTAACAGCCGAAGACTTGGCTATAACCAGGGGATTTGAAGCGCTTACTGTATAGGTGGTGGTAAAAACCAAATTGCCGGTGATCACGGCATTCGTGGTTATCCCAACCCCCACGTCAAAGACGTACGGCATTATGCCCTTACAGGTTCCCGAACTGTCAAGAACCCATTTTTTCCCGGCCGCGCAGGCATTATTGGGCGGATACGAAGGGGCGGCGGCGCCGGCGGAGGAGATAGTTATTCTCAGGTCGTCGGACGTGTTTTCAATGTTATCATCGCCGGAGTTTATGTTCCTGTAAACCGGGTTTTCAACCTGAAGCAATAGATTTCCGTCGGTAAGGCCCGGTACTGTAAACATGCCGTCTCCGTCGGTATAAGCAGTTACATCACCTATGTTGGCGCGAAGCGACCTGTAATTATTGTTCCATTCAGAAGAAGTATACGTGGAACCGTAAGAGTCGTAACCAAAATATCCGTTCTCCTTGCCGTTAACCCTGACCTTTACATATGAAAGCGGGTTACCTAAATATTTTATCACACCGGTAAGGGTATAGGTGGCGGGCTGCAAATAATAATTCATATTCAGAGCCGGCAGCATTACATTGGAAGGCCCAATGCTTCCCCGCTGAGGAAAGTTTTCGTATCCCGCCCTGTTTATATACATATTGAGCGTATCTGTGGCTATTGAAAGCCCGCTGAAACTGAACCTTCCATTAGTGTCCGAAAGGCCTTCCTGCGAAAAATCGCAGGGGTTCTGGCTGCAGTCATTGTAAACTCTTATCTTCGCCCCGCTTATGGCATTACCCTGCATATCCCCCACAAAACCGCTGAAATAAACGGAGGCGGTGGAAGTGGTCTGGGTATAATTGGAGGAAGGAGGCATGGCGCTGGACATATTTACCGCAAATACCGAGCCGGAAGGCACCGCTGTCTGGGGTGACAGGCTTGTTGAAAGCCAGCCGGGGATATTCACGTCTATACCGTAAGTGCCCGCGGCCAGGTTGGGCACATTGTATATTTCAAGGGTGTCAGCTGTGTCCGTGGCCTTTAAAACCCCGTAAGAAACTCTCTCACGTGTCTGGGTCAGGTAAATTTCGCCCATTATAAAGGCGCCCCTGTAGATGTTGCTGATGTTAACCTTAACCGTGTTCTGAGGCGCGGCCATGGTTGTCAGTTTGTAGGGCAAAGACGCGCTTGCTAAAAATGTCTTATTAAAGCTGCCGAACGGGTCCATTACCTGGTCCTTGAAGGTGGGCGTGTAACCGGGCGTAGACAGGGCGACAATATAAGAAACGCCCTTTATAACGTCAAACGAAGCGTTGCCTGAACTATTGGTTTTCCCGATATCCATAAAACTCAGGTCGGGCGAACCCTTTGCGTTAAATGGTATCAGCGCTATATTCACGTCCCCCAAAGGCGAACTGTCCGACTTTTTTGTAACCGCAAGGCTTAAAGAAACTTTATTGTCGGCAAATGGTATTTTCAGCGCCCTTACCCTCCTCACACTGTTCATATAACTCCAGCTGTCTGTATAGCCGAACAGATATGCCTGGCCGGCGGAATTTAAAGCCGCTGCCGCTCCCGCATTACTTTCATTATAATCGCCACCGTATGTAAAGGAGGACTGAAACACAAGGCTGCTATTGAATTTCAAAGCCAACATCTTATTGGTGGTATTATAGAAGGAATTCTGCACATTTGACGTTCCGGTTACATAAACATTGCCCGTATTAGTGTCAATAGCTATGGAAGCGGCTGTTTCCATATTCCCCGCGTCATACATGGCCGTATTCAAGAGGGCGAGGTTATTGCTGGATTTCCAGATAAGGAAGTTATTATTCTGGCCGTTATTGGCGGTGGCAAGCACAAAAACATTGCCGTTCGCGTCAATAGCCACGGAATTAGCCGTATCGTTGCTCATATTGCCCGGCGAGCTGAAGGTAGCCGAGGATATAGTTGTAAAATCCGATTTCAATTTGGCAAGGAACATTTTATTCCTGCCGTTTTCATTGTAATAGCCGGTAACAAAGATATAATCCGCACTATCAACCGCAACATCACCGGGATAATCCGGCAAACTGGAAGGCGCATATGAGCCATAAAGGTACGTCGCGGTTTGGCTCAGACTTGTATTAAACTTCACTATGCCGATATCACTGTTAATGCCGCCTATGGCGTATATATTATCGTACGAATCCATGGCCATTGAACCGGATTGTATGTATGCGCCAACATCATAAGGCCCGGAGGCGCTGAAAGTTAAATCTTTATTATATTTCCTCAGGTTCAGAATGGTGTCCTTTGAATCCAGCGTATAGATAAAGCCGGAAGGGGAGATAAGCATGTCCGACACGTTATGCCCATACTCGTCCATATCGTTGTATATAGCTGTGGATATGCCTACAGAACCGGCGCCTGTGCTGAATTTTGTTATGAAGGCCTTTCCGTTGGAATTAGCCAGACCATAAACATAATCACCTTTTCCGCCCTCGGTATATACCGCCATGGCTTTTGGCTCCATCCAGCCGCCGTTAGAATATGTCACGCCGCCGGCCAGATTGACATTGCCTATAAACCCCTCTCCTACCTGCGGGCCATATCTCCTGTCAGTTGTCGGATACCCATCGGCGGGCAAGGAGTCGCCCCCCGGGTCGTCCATAGCTACAAATTGGTACGAATAATGACCACCGGCCATACCGGTTGAAACATAAACGCAAGACACGCCCATTCTGTAATCCGCCCCCTCACAGGTCATTACAAAAGGACTGTCGGCTATTTCTACTTCATCTCTGTATATACGGACCTTTACGTATTGGGGGGCATCTCCATCGGGGTCCTGGTACCTGACCTTGTACGTGAAAGTGTCGGCCACAACCCCGTCTTCCGGGTTTAGGCCGTCATTCCAGTAATTAGTGGTGCTCAGCCATACCAGCCTTGGCGCCCTGTTCAACGTGGAACCCGCGTCAAATCTCACGGTCGCCACATCAGCGTTCGTGCTGTAGCCGTTATACCTGTCGGACTGCCCCGTAACATAAACATGGCTGGAGTTATCCACTGCCACGCTTACAGGATAATCATTCTCCCCGCCGTCCATAAAAAATGAATTCTTGAAACTCAGATCGTCCGTATCAAGGATAAATGCCCCGTAATCCAGGTTGCCGTTATTGCTTATGAAAGCGGCTGCCGCCAGGTTGGTGTGCATATCCACCGCCAATCCACTCAGCATGCCATACCCCGGGTTTATGAATGTGGCTGTGAAAGGAGAGTTAAGGAGGTTATCATATTTCAGGGTATCCAGCGCCCAGCTATCGCACATATAGGTCACCGGATCGCATACCTGCCTGCTGTTCGCCAGAAACACAGCCTGTGTCACAGGTTCCACGGACATGAAATAATTTCCGCCGGTATTTGAAGTTGAAACAACAACGGAACTAGACACGACAATAGGGCCGGTAGTAAATTTCTTCAATGTTTTAATACCATCAACCGCTGCCAATACATACACATTGGAAGCAAAATCCAAGCTGAGCTTTTCACAATTACTATAGGAGCCCTCAGTGTCATAATATGTCGTGCCCGCCGTTAAATCAGCGCTTAGCGGCAGTATTGAAAATTTGTCGGTAGAGAAACAAGCGAATAAACCTGAATTACTGGCGACTATGTCACCGGGGGAAAGGTAGTTGGCAGGGTCGGAAAAAGAAGCGGAGGACGTAAAAACAAGGTCATTGCTATACCTGGAAATTAACATTTCATTCCTGCCGGTATCATTGTTCCACCATGAACCCAGGGCATAAACATTTTCGGTTGACGGCATTATTGCCAGTTTCAGGTAGTTTACTCCGTTCGTAGACGCCAAAGTAACCGAGGACGTAATTACACCGGCTGAACTATACCTCAATATATAGTAATTCGGGTAGGTGTTAGCCAGAACATAAACAAAAGGCCCCCCGGCCGTTACGCTATCTACTTTTATATCGGAAGCGGAATCCCAATCAGTTGTGCCGAAAACGGCGCCGCTTGAAACGGAGAAATCTCCGCTGATGAACCCGCCCGCGCTTTGTGCCCGGCACAGGGAGGCGGGCAGAATTAAAACCAAGGCCAAAATAATTTTTTTAATGTTGAACATAAATTCTCCTAAAATAACCCCGCTATAGCAGCCTTTTTACCTACGGCTTACGGCTTTCCGCCGAAGGCGGACCCGCCAGGCTGTTTGGCGGGAAAGCTTATGGCAGAACTGCGCCGTGCGGCGCAGTTCTAGAACTCCCACTCCACTCCCGCCAGATAAGTGTCGGCCTTGTAGTTATATCTGTAATTGGCCTCGTACCGCATATTAGAAGAGGAAAGCTGGTAATTGTAGGAGGCCCTGGCGAAAAATCTGTTGTATACCGGGTAGCGGACAAAAAGGGAACTCAGCCATACGGTCTGATTTATCTTTGACTCTCCGTAAGCGCCGCTTTCATCCTGTTTCAGACGGCCGGAGTAATAAAGCCGCTTCCATTCAACGCCAAGGCCGAACTGCGCGCCGTTCTTTAAATTAAAGTTCATGGCCGGAGCGAGCCCCAGTTCAATGTAACTGTAATAATCCTTTATATACTGCGTCCTTGAGGAATCGTAGGAGTTCTGGTTTGAACTGAGCCAGGAAACGTTTGATTTAAGCGAAAGAAAGAGCGGCTTCATGGCTCGCGTCATCTTTAAACCCCAGGACTGCGCATACTCAGAGCGCTTATCGCTTTCAAACGAGCCGGCTGAGGAAACCAGGCTCTGGTCGCCGTATGTACGATAGGTAAAGTCGTAAGAAGCGCTCATTACCAGCGGCTCAGGAAACCAGGTGTAGGCGAACCCAAGGCGGTGGTTGGCGTTATCCATGGTATTGACGCCGGCGTTGACTGAAAGCTCGTTGAAAGTGGTGGTATCTATTATGCTGACCGACTGGGAAAGCAAAGTGGCGTAATTGGGATATTTAACCTGGTAAAAGTCGTAGGACTCGCTGAAAGTGCCGTGCGGCCGTTCCTGTTCGGCCTCAAAGCCGAATGAGAGCGTGTTATAATCAAAAAGCCCGTCATTCCATTTCTCGTCTTTGGTTTCCCTGACCAGCGCCTTTGAGTAGGAAATTCTGGGTTTATATTTATTAAATTCGTCGGCGTAGATATATTTAAGCGAAATAGTGTGAGTCTGGCGCTGGCGGGTAAGCACTCCGCCGCCGGCAAGTTCCTGTATATCCTGCGTGCCGGAATAATTGCCCGAGTATACAGGAACAAGCTCGTGAGAGTCTGAAAATTTTATGACCGGCGAGACAAAGGCGTCAAAGCGGCCCTGGAAAGTGGCGGCCTCGGAGTCAAGATAATACTTGCCGCCGAGTATTGACACATCCATTACAGGCGTCACCTTAATTTGGGCAAAAAGCGAGGGTAGAGGGGTTAGGGTAGAGGGTAGAGTAAAGAAGAGGAAAAGTCCGCCAATTTTCATTACCGAAATTTTTATATTTTTCATATTCTCAGATTTCCCACGCATTATTCCTCCAAAAATTCAGACTATTGCAACTCTTGGCCGTTTGCTTTTTACACTACCGGCTACCGATTACTGGTTACTGAATACCCTCTCCCCTCTACCCTATACCCTGCCTTAGAACCTCAGCAGGCCGGCGTCTTTCAGCATCTTGGCCGAGTACATCACGTCTATAGTTCGCCCGCCGAAAAGAGAGCTGGTATATACCCGCTCAAAGTTAAGGCGGTCGGTTATCTGGTCCAGGGTTTCCCCCCCGCCAAGGCCCGCGCCGAAATCGCCGGCGGAAAGTATTTTCCCGTCGTCAAAAAGCACAAAATCCTCCGCCTGTATCCAGGTGCCTTCGTTAAAAGTGTTTTTTGAAACACTATGATAAACGTCGCCGCTGGCTGAAGAAACCAGCCCGGAACCGCCCAGGTAGGTAATGGGATTATCGGCCACTCCGGTGGCCATATTGGAGTTGGTGGCTGTCCATATCAATTTGCCCAGACCGCCATTGTCATCGGCTTCGGAAGGCCCCGCGGCATAAAATGAATAGTTACCGAAAACCAACTGGTACGCGGGATTGGAGGAAAGACCGTTATATACCATTCTGCCGCCGGAGGCGTCCTCGGTCACTTTATCCAGGGTGTTGGACATAACGCTGTTCATGTCTGTCAGTTGCCACTGCGGAGCGGTGGAGCCGGGCGAAGAGATCATGTTGGCGGTCGCCAGCGACAGATCCCCGGGCAGGGCCGTATTGAAGGTGAAAAGTATCTTGCCGAAGTCAAAGCGGTTGTCGCGGGTGTTAAGCACCACATACTTGAACTGGTTGGCCGAGGGCCTGGTGGTGTATTCCTCCATCCTCACGCGGTTGCCGAAAGCGTCTATAGCCGTTTTGCGGTTCTGGTATTCGGCCGACTGTATTTCAGCCTGGGCGGAGGCCAGCACAGCCTCTTTTGAGATCTCACTGTATATCTCGCGCCGGGCGAGCGCCTTTGAGTCGCCGGAGGCTGATTCCATGCTGGCAGGCGGGTTCGGATTATTCCGGGGTTCTTGCATCCGGCCGCGCATGGGGACGCTGGCGAACTGCCCTTCGCGCACCATGGCCGTGGCGCCAGAGCGGTCGCCCGTGAGCACACTGCCTTCCTGCACTTCAACCGTGGTATTTCCATCACCGTCCGCCGAAACGGTAAAATCCGTGCCGCGCACGGCGCAGACGGCTGACGGCGTTCTTACCTCAAATTTTTTGGAAAATTTCTTTACCCAGGAACGCACCCTGCCGAAATAAAGCCCCAAGGATACGGTCTCTTTATTTTCAGTGGTCACTTTGAAAGCGGACATAGGCGCCACTTTTACCCTTGAACCGTCGTCCATGTAAATTTCAAGAGTGGAGGCCCGCGCCGTGCGCAATTCATCGCCGGAGGCAAGCGCCGTTTTATCTTCGCCCGATACGCGCTCCCAGCCGGCCGCGCCGGCCTTTTTTAAATCCACCTCTCCGCGCCAGGAAGAGATGTAAGCGGCCTGAACAAAACCTGAAAAAACAAAAGTCATAGCCAAAGATAATAAATATCTCATTTTTAAACTCCTTCTCAATAAACGCGGTAGTAAGAAAACAAAGCGACACAGAATGGAAGGTGAAATTTTATATCGTATTCCCGGAAACGGAATGTGTTCCGAAACAGGTTACGCATGGGTAATATTATATACGCTCTGCCTGGAACTGTCAACATAACTTCAGATACATCAGGAAAACTGGGACTTGAACTTTAAAACCCTTCAACTACCGCTCGCAGATATCGCAGGAGGAATTCTCAGTCATTTCGCTTTCCACCTGGAAAGCCGAGTGGCGTATGTCAAATTTTTCCGAGGCAAGACAAACGGCTTTTTTAAGCGCCTGTGCTGCCAACGCCTGATCTTTTACCAGCAGGTGGGCGCTGAGCGCGTTAAAGCCTGAAGACAGGCTCCACACATGCAGTTCATGCACGCCCAAAACCCCTTCAATGGCCAAAAGCGCGGTTTCCAGCTCGCTTATGTCAAGGCGCGGGGGCGCCCCTTCCATGAGAATATGCAGGGTTTCGGCCATCAGGCGGGAAGAGCTGTAAAGGATGAGCGCTATTATAAGGAGAGAAACAACGGTATCGGCCCTGTAGTAGCCGGTAAAATGAATCACCAGCCCTGCCGCTATAACACCCACCGAACCGGCCAAATCGCTTAAGACATGAAGGAAAGCGCCTTTTATATTTATGTTGTGTTCCTTCTCAGAGTGCAGAAACCAGGCGGAAGCGATATTGGCAAACAGGCCCAGAAAAGCGATCATAAGCATCGGTCCCGAAAGTACGGGCTCCGGGTGTTTAAACCTGTCGTAAACTTCCCTCAGCATGTAGCCGGCAACCCCCCACAAAAGCAAAGCGTTAATGAGCGCCGCCACCACCTCGGCGCGGCGGTAGCCGAAGGTGCGCTTTGCATCCGGCCGCAAAGCCGCTACTTTTGAGGTAAAAAAGCTGAGGGCTAAAGCGGTTACGTCGCTTACCATATGCAGAGCGTCGCTTAAAAGCGAGATGCTGCCGGTAAGCAGCCCGCCTATTAACTCAACCGCGGCAAAAACCGCGGTTATAAAAAAAGCCGCTCTTATGGATTTTCTTTCCCGGCTGTGACCCTGGCTCTGTCCGCAACTGTGGTCGTGATGGTGATGGCCGCTCATGCTTTAAATTCTACAACAATATGACAAAAAATGTACCGGAAAACTTTGGGCAAAATGCTAAAATGGGTTTTATGCTGAAGACGTACGGCCTGGAAATCTCGCTCAAGCGCGTTAATGACAGTATTACCGGGCTTTTACACGGCATTGACCCTTCCGTTTTTGACATCAACCAAATCCCCTTTAGTTTTATCGGCAAGGCCGCAAGAGCCCGGTTCTCAATTCTGATGGGCGACGCTTTAGGCCTTAAACGCCGGCTCTCGGAACGCGTGGGAGAAGTCGCCGAGCTTACACACACCGCCTCACTCCTGCACGACGACTGCGTTGACAAAGCCGCCAACAGAAGGGGAATTGCCACGCTCAACGCTTCTTTGGGCTTCAACAAAGCGATACTTGTGGGCGACCTGGTGGTGGCCCTTGCCTTTGAAAGAGCATCCGCCATAGCGCCGGGCATAGCCGAAGAGCTGGTGAGCGCGGTGCGCCGCATGACTGAAGGAGCGCTCCTGGAGGAAAATTCAAAAGGCAGGCGTGTGAGCGAAAAAGAGCTTGACCGGCTTACCGCTTTAAAAACCGGAGCGCTGTTCCGCTGGTGCGCGCTGGCGCTCACGCGCCTTGCGGAAAAACCCGCCCTGTTCGAACCCTGCGCCCGGCTTGGCGAGGAAACAGGCGTCTCGTTCCAACTCATAGACGACGTTCTTGACTTTGAAAGCGAGGCCTCAAGCTCCGGTAAGGACAGCCTTAAAGATATTTTCGAGGGCAAGCATACCCTGCCGCTTGTTTTGGCCCTGAAAGACAAAACTTCCGGCCCTGAACTGGAAAAACTTATTTCCGCTTTCTCCGCTTCAGGCGCCAGGGACATGGCAAGCGCCGCGCTTGCCGCCGCAGTAGTGACAAAAGGAGGTTTTGCCAAAGCGGCAAGGGATTCGGCGCGGCAGCGGGCGCGCGCCTCCATCTTTCCGCTTATAGAGCTTCTGCCCGAAAAAGAAAGCGCTGTTGAACTTAAAAATTACATAAACGCGCTACTTGAAAGAACGGCGTAATAACAGCAGCGAATAGCGAAGTAGCGAAATAGGGGTTGGAGAAAGTGCGAAGCACAAGCCTGAGGCAGTGACTCTGGCCTGTCGCGGGCCTCTGGCGCCATCCGCGACTGTGCCGTATCAGGGGCTAAGCCTATCAAACGGCCAATTCTGTGATCAAGTTCCTTATTTCTGCCCTCTATTCGCTATTTCGCCACACATTCGCTTACCCATTGAGTTTTGTTCCCTTTTTTTATAGATTGTATGTATGTTTGAGGGTGCATGGAGGAAACTGATGAAGAATAGACTTCTAATACTGGCGGCATTGCCGCTTTTAACGCTTGGCTTTGCGTCCTGCGGCAATAAAAATGTAAAAAAAGGCGGCGCAACCGACATGATCACCGACACCGCTACCTCTCCTACCCTTGAGATGCAGGAAAGCACCGACACCGAGGCGGGTTTGCGCGGTGGAGAATTTGTTTCGCAGGAAAATATTGTAACCATTAATTTTGATTATGACACCTCCGTGCTGTCTGACGCGGCAAGGCAGGCCCTGCAGAATAACGCCGCCATACTGAAGCCCCACAAAGACTGGGTTATTATGGTGGAAGGCCACTGCGATCAGCGCGGCACGATTGAATATAATCTGGCGCTTGGCCAGAAAAGAGCCAAAGAGGCGCGCGACTACTATATCCGCCTTGGCGTTAACAAGAATTCGCTTGGCACAATTTCCTACGGCAAGGAAAAAACTCTTTGCGAAGAGGAAACGGACGCCTGCTGGCGGACAAACCGCCGCGCGGAAACCAAGGTAAAGGTGAAATAATACATGGTAAAGCTAAAATATCTGCTTTTGTTCCCGGCATTTTTACTGACCGCGGGTTGCGTGGCCACCCAGCGCGACATGCTGCAGATGCAGAGCCAGATGGATGACCTGAACACCAATCTTAACAACATGCAGAAAAATCAGGCTGACCTGGCCGTGAAGATGGACAACCTCTCCACCAGCTTAAATATATTTTCGGAAAGCATGAAAGACATCATCGCCCGAATGGAAAAATTTTCCTCCCGCCTTGACGAGGTTGACTCCGGCATGAATAAGCGCGTAAACGCCATCGGCCAGACCATCAGGAAACAACAGGAAAACGTAGAAACCACCCTGCTTCCCGCAAAAATTTACAACGACTCCTATTCAGCTTTTCTTAACAACAGCTTTGACTCCTCCATAAGCGGATTTAAAAATTACCTTTCCCGTTTTCCCGACGGAGATATGGCGGAAGGCGCTTATTATTATCTGGGAGAATCCCTGTATTTAAAAGGGCAATGGAGAGAGGCGGCCCTGGCCTACGCCACAATCCTGGAAAAATATCCGAAATCCGCGCGCGTACCGGTAGTACGCCTTAGATACGCGCTTTCCATATTAAAACTGCCGGAAAACAAAAAGGCCGAGGCGGTAAAATACCTGCAGTCCATACAAACCGATTTTCCGAAGTCCGCCGAGGCCAAAACAGCGAAAGAATATCTTTCAAAGCTTAACCCGCCCAAAACCGAACCGCGCAAGGTAAAACCCGCGCAACAGTAAAATAGGGGATAGGGTTCAGGGTAGAGGGTTTAGGGGAGGGGTGCGAAGCACAATTCAGTAATCAAGTTCCTTATTTCCGTACTCTACCCTATCCCCTATACCCTTTAACAAAAATCAGCCATGAAAAATATAATTACGCTGTCACTTCTGCTTCTCGGCACGGGAACGCTGCGCGCGGAGACGGAGGTTTATATAGGCGTAGAGGGCCAGAAAGAGGTTGCCAAAACCGCGCTTGCCCTGGCCTCTTTCTTACCCGCGCGTCCGGACTCCCCCGAAGACCTGGAGCTTGCTGAAACTTTCCGCGACATAGTGCGCTCCGACCTGATGTATTGCCGCTATTTTGAACTGAAAGAAGACCCGTTAAATCCCGCGAATTTAAGTTCCAGCCCCGAGGCTCTGGCATTCTGGAAAACCCTGGCAGGCAGCCTTATTACCGCAAAAGCCTCGGACCTGGGCAAGGTATGGACCTTTTCCGGCAGGATTTATGACCTGGAAACCGGCCATGTGCTGCTTGATAAATATTACCAGGGTGAACCCCGCGCTATAAGACGGGCGGCCCACCTTTTCGCGGACGACATCGTGCTGCGTCTGACCGGGCGGCGCGGCATCGCGCACTCAAAGATAGCCTTTTCAAATAATTCCACCGGCAGCAAAGAAATTTACGCCATTGACTACGACGGCGGGAACCTTATCCAGCTTACCCATGATAAATCAATAGCTCTGCTGCCGCGCTGGTCGCAGGACGCTTCGCGCGTTTATTACACCACCTACCGCTACGGTAACCCCGACATGTTTGAAATTGACCTGAAGGCCGGAAAGATCCGCCCTTTTACAACCTTTCAGGGCCTCAATATCCCCGGCGGCCTTTCGCCGGACGCAATGACCATGGTAATGACCCTGTCGCGGGGCGACGACCCCAATATCTACGCCCTTAACATGGTCACCAAATCGCTGAAAAAGCTTTTAACCAATTTCGCGGTCAGTTCCTCTCCCACCTATTCCCCCGACGGCAGGCAGATAGCTTTTATTTCAAACCGTTCCGGCAACCCGCAGGTGCATGTGCTGGACACGAACTCAGGCAAAATACGCCGCCTGACCCGCCTGAACTGGTGCGATTCCCCTTCGTGGTCGCCTTCAGGCGAATGGATAGTGTTTTCCGGACGCGAAACCGCGAAGGAGAAACTGAATATTTTCCTGACCGACCTCACCGGAGGACAGGTACGACGCCTTACCTATAAGGCGGGCAATAACGAAGACCCCTCCTGGTCCCCCGACGGCCGTTTTATATCCTTTACCTCCACAAGGCGGGGCCGCAGGGAACTTTTCATTATGGACTCCGACGGCAGCGCCCCCCATCCTCTTACGGAACTGGCCGGCAATTCCTACACTCCCAACTGGGGCCCTTGAGAAAAACCGCAAGGCCCTGCGGTCCAAATGTATTTTACCGGAACCAAAGACCCTTGTGATTTTCTTTACAGCTTTGGTATACTTAAAAACAAAGAGAAAGCAGAGTAAACCGCAGGATAAACGGGAGGAACATATGGCTAAATCGCTAATAATATTAATGTTGCTTTTGGCGCCAGGAATGGTTTTCGCGGCGGATGAACTGGAGTTGAATAAATTTACGGCAGCTGATGTGATGACCGCCATGAGATCCATTCCGGTGGCGCTACCTGTGCCATCCGGGCTTATAGATGCCGCGCAACAGCCGCTCCCGGCCATAAAGATCTTCTGCAGCAGAAGGGACGTTTCTCTTTGGGGGAAGGTGACCGGACAGGGCGCCGCCTTAGGGTTTAAAATCTGGGATCCGGATATTAAAAACGGCGGATATCTTGCCAGAATTCCTTCACAAACTAAACTTTTCAAGTACGCGGGCAGTGACGAAAGCGGCCAGATAAAACTTACGCTTTACATTCCCTCAGAGGCTTTTCAACTTGCCAAGAACGAAAAATTTGCATCTATCATTTACGCGCTAGGCGATGGCAACGATACAGCCGACAAGTATAACCTTGACTGCGTTATAAAGTAACCTATATTCGGTTTTAAGGGAGAAACAGGGGCGCAAAACGCCCCTGTTTTTACGGTTGAAAAACAGCGCGCAGCTTCTCAAGCATCAATGGCCAGAAGCCGAAAACGGCCACCTGGCCTCTGGAGGAGCGGAATTTAAGGTCGCGGTTGGCTTTCAGGGCGGAGGAAAGTTCCGCGTCCAGCAGTTCAAGAAACTCCGGTCCCAGGCGCTTGCGGCGCTCCGAAAGCATACCCGGGCTTACAACATCCTCCAACGCAAAATATTCCTGCCCGCAGAAGGCCTGGATGTAAGGGCTTTCCATAAATTCCGCCACGGCGTCCTCGTCGGAAATATTCTTAAGCTGCTTTACCGCCAGCAGACCGCAAGCCAGTCTTGAATCCTTGGCAGGACGCCCGTAGCCCGCCGAGAAATACCGGCCATAGGCGGCGTCAAGCCTCTCCCAGGGCAGCGCCTCCGCCAGTTTAAGCCAGCGGTTGCGGGAGGAAAGCTTGTCCCCCAGATGGAAAAGTTTCCCAAAAAGCGAAGGGTTGAATTTTTCAGAGCGATACATAAAGAATTACCTTATCGAAATAAAATCTATTTCCATACGTAAGCCATATGCTTTAAGCCATAAGCCGTATGCTTTTCCTAGGAATTAGCGCAGGCTATGGCTTATGGCCTACGGCATATGGCTATATTTTACTTTTCCGGCTTGAAGCATTTTCTGCAGCGGGCTTCATATTTCTCTCCGGACCCCACCTCTATCCTGCGGCTGCTGCCCGCAAGGCGCTGACTGAAATGAGCGGGGTTGCCGCAAACCATGCAGATAGCGAGGTTCTTGGTTATAAACTCGGCCACCGCCATCAGCCTTGCCATGTTTAAAAACGCTTCGCCGCGGTAATCCTGGTCCAGACCCGCCGCTATTACGCGCTTACCCGAGTTAGCCAGCTCCTGGCAGACTTCCACTATTTCTTCCCCGAAAAAATGAGTCTCGTCTATTCCCACCACCTGGGTGTCAGGGGCGATTTCCTTCAGTATTTCCTTGGCGGTTTTTACGGGCCGGGCCGCCAGCACCAATTTGTCGTGCGACACCAGATGCTCCTTTGAGTAGCGCGTATCAAGGTGGGAATTAAAAACCTGCACCTTCTGCCTGGCAATATTCGCAAGTTTCAGGCGCCGTATCAGCTCCTGTGTTTTACCGGAAAACATACTGCCGCAAACCACTTCAATCCACCCCGACCCCGACGAAACATTAAAAATCATATAAAAATTACCTCCCGTTTGATGATACTGCTAAAAGTTTGCCGATAAGCTGGTAGGCTTGTATGCTGGTATGCTTTTAAGGAATTTCTTAAAAAGCCTACTAGCCTACCCGCATACTCGCCGCCTACCTATTCTGCTTGAAAAATAATCCCAGGTAAGCCCAAGGCCCTCGGCAAACATCACCTGAGGTTTGAAGCCCAGCTCTCTGCGGGCGCGGGAAATATCAGCGTAGGTCTTGCGGATATCGCCGCGGCGCCTGGGTAAAAAGACTTTTTCTATTTTCCGGCCCAGAATACGCTCAAGCTCCTTAACAATATCCAAAAGCGAGATATTTGAGCCCGTGGCCACATTGTACGTCTTGCCGGAAACCCCGCTTGAGCGCGCCGCCCGCAAATTGGCGTCCACCACATTGGCGACGAAGGTAAAATCGCGCGACTGTCTGCCGTCCCAGTGTATCTCAAGGGGCTTGCCCTGCGCCGCCAGTTCCATAAACCTGGGTATTACGGCCGAGTAAACGGATTCAGGATTCTGCCTTGGCCCGAACACATTGAAATAGCGCAGCGCCACGGTTTCCAGCCCGTAGGTTTTGGCGAACACATGGCAATAATGCTCGCCGGCCAGTTTGCTTACCGCGTAAGGGGATACCGGCGCTGTCGGCAGACTCTCCCGCTGCGGGAACACGCGGCATTCCCCGTAAGCGGAACTTGTGGCCGCGTAAACGAAGCGTTTCACCCCCGCTTCTTTGGCCGCCATTAAAGCGTTAAGCGTGCCGGTGGCGTTATTGTCGTTGGCGGCGCGCGGATTGTCCACGGATTTAGGCACGGAGCGGAAAGCCGCCTGATGCAGCACATAAGTAACGCCCTTCATGGCGCGGACAAGGTCCCGCGGCCGGCGCAGGTCGCCTTTTACCAGCTCAAATTTTCCGGCAAGCGCCGCAAGATTTTCTTTCCTGCCGGTGGAAAAATTATCAAAAACACGCACCCGTTCGCCTATCCTTACAAGTTCTTCCGTTATATTGGAGCCGATAAAGCCCGCCCCTCCGGTAACAAGCCAAAGCCGTTTTTTCATTTTAATTATTCTCCCCGAAAATATAGTTTATCAAAATATCAGTTGCAAGTCACAGGTCCCAGGTGTGGTTAGTTGCAAGTCTCATGTCTCAGGTCACAAGTAAAAAATGAGATTTTGCTTGAGACTTGTGACCTGTGCTCTTGTGACTTGTGACCAGCGTCCGCCTTAGGCGGACGCTAATCCCTTGCCTCCCCCTCTTTTCTCCATGGATGCCAGAATTTTTTGGAATCCTCGTCCAGATCGTCCTTCACGGCGGGAGCGTTCATTCTGAAATTTATCAGAAAGTGAAAATCTCTGACACCGGGACGCAGGCGGACCGTCCACATTGTTTTAAAATCGTGGAAATCTTTATAAAGTATCACGCTTTTTTCAAAAAACGTTAACTCTGAAAATTTCATAAATCCGGCGGCCACGGCTTTAACGCGCATAGCGCCCTCAATACGCCACGAAGAGGACGCACGCGGTCTGAAACCGAAGCCCTGGTTAAAAACATAAACATTGGGCTCCGAATTATAATTGGCGATACCGGAACGCGTATAGTTTATTAAATCCCCCACGTTTACCTGAGCCACACAACTCTGGTTGCCCCGCGCGAACTGGTACGAATCCGCGAAAAATACTTCCAGACTCTTGGACGGGGAATAATAAAGCTCGGAAGTAAGCGGAGACATACGCTGTGAAAAACTGTCAAAACCATAGATAGCTTTAAACGAGTCCCGCATATCATAAGAGGTCTGCGTTTTAATATAAAAATTGGAGCGCGGCATTATGAAAAGGCTTGAACTTACAGAACTGGCCTCCTCGCCTTTATCGGGGGCTTTTAAGTCCGGATTCAGCCGGTTTACTTCCAGCCGGCGCTGGTATGAATACCCAAGGTCCAACGCGCCCCAAAAACGGTCATAACGCATATTCACATTGGAACCGTAGCGGCCGATAAAGTGATCATCATTAACGGCTGAAGTGGCTATAAAAACCGACTGATTGTAAAAGATGGAAGGCGAGAGTATGACATTTTTGCTGAATGGCACCGATTTTGACATCGTCCAGGTTCCGGCTCCCTTGCGCTGATAGTAGGCAAGCCCCGGTTCCTTGGCGCTTTCAAAATATCCGGAGAATGAATTTAAAACCGGCAGGCGGCCCAGCTTAAAAGGCACGGTGTTGAAATCAAGTCTGGGCGCCGACTCACGATCTTTATGGAAGCTTTTCAAATCCGGGCTCTGCGCGTAATGTTCTGAAATGCTTAGACGCGTAGTGGTGTAATTGGACTGGCGGGTAAAGGCGATACTCGCCTGTTCGTCGGGGCTTATGGCAAACGGGTTGTTACGAAAAAAATCGTTATTAAACTGGGGATCGGACAGCAGGCGAAAAAAAGACTGGCTGTAATAGCGGGCGGGATCGCTTTCGCTGAAGCGGTTGAAACTGTGCCAATAACCGCCGTTAACGCCCCAGCGGTCGCCGCGCAGCGCCCCCGTCTCCCTTATGCGGTAAACGGACAGGTTGGAGATATTTTTCTCCGGCTTCCGGTAATCCACCTCGGCGCCGGTGCCGAAGCCCTTTTTCTCAAAATAATCCAGAAAAAGCTTGCCGCGCACATTCGGGGTGAATTTGTAAACAAAATTAGACTTAATATAAAAACCGTTGCGGCCGTCGTAGCCGGGATGGAAACTGCTAGTGACCGGCGTGCCCTCGCCAAGAGGCCGGTAAAGCACCGGGAAATAAAGGAGCGGAATCGGTCCCAAAAAAAACACGTTGTTAAAAGCCAGAAAATACCTGTTAGGCGCCATATAAAGGCGGCTGGCTCTTATGCGGTAGTGAGCCGGTTCCTCATCGCAGCTGGTAAGGCTGGCTTTCTTATAAAGGTAGCGACGGTTATTGAATTCTATGCGTCTGCCGCGGAAAATAAAATTTTTATACGCCTGGCGGCCGTCGGTAATAAAACCGGAATCGCTTCCGTAATCGAACATCCCGCTTTTGCCGTAAATGGTGGAGGAGTCGTCGTCAATTACAAAATCCCCTGGGAAAACAGCCGTGCGGCTTGCCATGTTAACGCTTATCTCCATGGCGCGTATTACTTTAAGCAGCTTGCCGGCGGATGAAAATTCTTTAAGGTGAGCGTTGCCCTTAAGGTTTATTATCCTGGTGTATTCGTTAAACTGTCCATCATCAGCCGAGAAATTCATGTGATGCGCGCCGGTAGAGGAAGGCAGGTCATAAGCACGCGCCGGAGCGGAAAAACAGGACAGCAGCAGAAAATGAAAAATGAAAAATGAAAAATGAAAAACAGGGCTGGCGGATCTGCGCGTCATGCGTTTCACATTTTGCATTTTACACTTTACATTTTGCACTTTGCATTTACTGCCGTGCTTTCTCAAGCCCGAACAGGGCCGCGCCGTAAACCCCAAGGTCGGCGTTTTTGGCGATCTTTATTTTCACCATTTTAAAGGGCGTCTTTATCTGCTGGGCGCTGAAGACCGCTTTAAGCGCCGGCATGAAATGCCCGGCCGCCTTTGAAACCCCGCCCGTAAGCACCACACAATCGGGGTTAAGCAGGAGCAGCATATCTGCGAGTCCCCTGCCTAACGCGCCCCCCATTTCCGACCAGATAGCCGCCGCGGTTTTATGGCCCGCGTCGGCCGCCCTTCTAAGACATATAGTATTTAATTTTTCGCGGCCGGGAACGCCATATTTTTTAACAAATCTCCCGGCGTCCGGAATGCGGGCCGCGGCTTCCCGCATTATGGCGTAACTGCCGCAATAGGCCTCAAGGCAGCCGCGGCCGCCGCAATTACATTTGCGCCCGCCGGGAACTATTTTCATATGCCCGGCTTCGCCGGCAGAACCGGTGGCGCCGTGGTAAAGTCTGCCGCCAACTATAAGCCCCGACCCTATGCCAGTGCCAAGCGTTATAGCCAGAACATTACCCTGAGCACGGTCCAATTCCAGAACATATGCCCCCCAAGCCGCCATATTGGCGTCATTTTCCACAAAACAGGCGAGCCCGGTCATTTTTTTTATAGGAGCGGCAACTTCCATACGGCTCCAGCCTAAATTGGGAGAAAAGCGTAACAGGCCTTTTTCCGGGTCAACATCGCCGGCTATGCCGACACCCACCGAAAAAAGTTTTTTGCCATATACGCCTTTGAATGCCTTTAACACGCCGCATAAACGGCGCATGAAAGCGGAGGGGCCCGATCCCGGTAGAGTATGGAACCTCTCTTCCCTTAAAAGCCCGCCGGATTTATCCAAAACCGCAAGTTTGGTGTTGGTACCGCCGATATCTATTCCTATGCCAAGCATGATATCCTCCAAGAAAGTCTGAGAGTCCGGGAGTCTGCGAGTCTAAGAGTCTGGGGAATGACTCCTTGACTCCTTGACTCCTTGACTCCTAGACTCCTAGACTCCTAGACTCCTAGACTTATCCCCTAGTATTTCCAGCGCCGCGCCGGCAAGGTAAAAAGAACCCAGCACAGCCGCTGTCCGGGCTTTTGACGCCGACAACAGGGCCGCTTCTATATTTTCCTGGACCTCAATTGAAGCGTCAGGCCTTAAACCGGAAAAAATATCAGCCAATACGCAGGGGTCAACCGCGCGCGGAGAGCATGGCCTTGTAAAAATCACTTTTGACCCCGCCAGCGGAGAAAGAATTTTAAGTATGCTCCCGTAATCTTTGTCCTCAAGCGCGCCGATTACGAAAGCGGCCTTGAGTCCGGCAAAAGGCGAAGCCGCCCAGGTGCGCGCGAAAGCCTGCGCGGCCCCAGGGTTATGCGCCCCGTCAAGCACAAATACCGCCCGCCCAAAGGCAGGCCCGCTTGTAAGCGTCTGAAACCGGCCGGCGAGCCGCACTTTTTCAAAACCGGAGGCCGTGTGCGTTTTATTAACGGGCCAGCCCATACCGTTAAGTATTTCCAGGCCCTCATAAACCAGCGTGGCGTTTGAATTCTGCGGCGAACCCATAATACCGAAGGGATAAAGCTCCCCTGTTTTTTTACGAGTGAGCGTAATGGAATCGTTTTCCCAATTATAAGACTTTATTTCAAATTCCGGGGCAAAAAAATGCAGGGGCGAGTTTTTAAGCTCAGCCTCTTTCAGTATCGGAGCCATAGCCTCGGCGCGAAGGACCGGCGCGATGCATGAAACACCCTGCTTTATAATGCCCGCTTTCTGGAAAGCTACCGAGGATAAAGTATCGCCCAGATATTTTTTATGGTCGTAGTCCACCGAAGTTATAACGCACAGCTCCGGTTTTTTTATGACATTGGTGGCGTCAAAACGCCCGCCTATGCCCGCTTCTACAACGGCAATATCAATTTTACTCCTTTCAAAATGAAGGAACGCCATGCAGGTCAGAAGCTCAAAAAAACCAAGCTCAGGTCCGGCCGCGTATACCTTCTCAAAAGCGGCGGCGAAACCGGCGCGGCTTATTTCCGCGCCGCACACCTGTATCCTCTCTGTCAGCCGGATAAGGTGCGGAGAAATAAATAAGCCCGTTTTTAGCCCGGCCGAGCGGATGGCGACTTCAAAAACAGCGCACACCGAACCCTTGCCGTTGGTGCCGGTAACATGAATGGTCTTTATTTTGTCCTGCGGGTTGCCAAGCCTCTCAAGGCAGGCCAGAACGCCCCCAAGGTCGTCTTTTTTAACAACGCTGGGCCTTTCCAATAAAATTTTTTCAGCTTCCTCAAAAGTCATTCTTTTGCTCTGCAATTTATTGCCATAAGCTTTTTAAGGAGTTCCTTATAAACCTATAGCCTATGGCTTAACGCTTATGGCAATAGCCGTATCGAAAATATGGCGGGAGCGGCGCCCTTACGGCTTATGGCAAGTTTTAATTTTTTACCCTCTCTATATCCGCTCCAAGGCGCCTCAGTTTATCTTCAAATTTCTCATAACCACGGTCTATGTGATAAATCCGCCGCACCAGCGTCTTACCGCCGGCCACAAGAGCCGCTATCACTAGCGCCGCGCCCGCGCGCAGATCCGAAGCCATTACCGGTGCGCCTAAAAGAGTTTCAACACCCTGTATACGCGCCTTTTTGCCCGCCACGGAAATGTCCGCTCCCAAGCGGCCAAGCTCCGCCGCGTGCATGAACCTGTTTTCAAAAATACGCTCATTTACGGAACATAAACCCCTGGCCCTGGACATAAAAGCCATCCAGGGGGCCTGCAGATCGGTTGGAAACCCCGGGTACGGCCTGGTTATAATACTGACCGGTCTGGGCCTTGAGCCTGAAGAATTTATTCCTATGGCGTCCTTAAACACCGACACTTCAACGCCTGCCAGACGTAAATGCCTGGTAAGCGCGTCCACGGTTTTCGGGATAACTCCGGACAAGCGCACTCTGCCGCCCGCCGCGGCGCAGGCAAGCATAAAAGTTCCGGTTTCAATGCGGTCGGCCATCACAGAGTGCTTAAAACCTTTAAGGCGCGCAGTGCCGGCCACCTCAATAGTGGCTGTGCCTTCTCCCTTTATACGCGCTCCCATTTTTTTAAGCACGGCGGCAAGGTCGGCTATTTCCGGCTCTCTGGCGCAGTTTTCAAGCACGGTCCGGCCTTCTATGAGAGCGGCGCACATCATAAGGTTTTCTGTGGCGCCTACGCTGGGAAAACGGAATTTAACGCGCGCCGCTTTAAGTTTTTTGGCGGTAAGCACCACATTTCCCTTCTCCCGTGATATTTCAGCTCCCAGTTTTTTAAACGCCTGCAGGTGTATGTCTATGGGCCGCAGCCCTATTGAGCAGCCGCCCGGAAGAGAAAATACGGTTTTTTTGAACCGCGCGAGCAGAGGCCCCGCCACCAGCATGGAAGCGCGCATTTTTCTTACCAGGTCGTAGGGCGCGTGAAGCTTCAGCGGTCCCCGCTCCTCGGCCACGAAATCGCCATAACCGAAAAAGCAGTTTTTTCCGAGGTAATTCAGCAGTTCAAAAGTGGAACGAATATCCCTGAGCTCAGGCACATTTGTTATTTCACAACGTTCTCCGGTAAGCAGAGTTGCCGCGAGTATCGGCAGCACCGCGTTTTTTGAGCCGCTTATTTTTATTTCGCCGTTAAGCTGTTTCCCGCCGCGAATTATAAAATTATCCATAGTTTTTTTCCATTTATTATTAGGAAGTATATAGTAGACAGTATGTAGTATGTAGGGGGTACAGAGTAAAAACGACTAGCAGGCTCACCGCATTAACTCTGCCCCTACCTACTGCATACTACCTACTATCTACTATCCTCACCCTATCCCCATGTCCTCCCGTAAATAAAACGCTGTTTGCCGCTGAAATCTTTCAGGGCCCGGCTCCCGCTCCAAAACCGGCCATAAAAAAGGCCGGCCAGATCTTTCCACTGCCCGGCGCCGGTTTCAATAAAAAGCTCTCCGCCCTTCTCAAGCGAGCGCGGAGCTTCTTTTATCAGCCGCCGTATAATTTTAAGTCCGTCGCCCCCCCCGTCAAGAGCGAGCCGCGGCTCAAAGCGCACCTCCACCTGCAGGCCGGCCAGCGCCGCCGTGGGAATATAGGGCGGATTTGCCGCTATAATATGGTACTTACCCGGCACGGCGCCAAGGCTGTCCGCTTTTAAAAAATTAACCCTGCCGGAAAGGCCCAGAAGCGCGGCGTTTTCACGCGCGCGTTTAAGCGCCCGCGCTGAAATATCCACCGCCGTAATTTTAAGCTCCGGAAAACGCGCAGCTAACGCCAGCGCGATGGCGCCTGAGCCGGTGCCGAAATCAAGCAGAGACACAGCCTTTCCCCTCTGGTTCCGGCGTTTTTTAAGGCTTGAGCAAACCAACTCCACCAGTTCCTCGGTTTCGGGCCGCGGCACCAGCACGCCCTTGTCCACCTTAAGCCTCAAACCGCAGAAATTCTGTTCGCCGATTATATAGGCGAGCGGCAGGCCGCGCACTTTCAAATCCAGGTTTTTTTTAAAAATCTGTCGCGCCGCGGACGGAATTTCCATGCCGCGCCGCGCCAGAAGATCCAGGCGCCCTATGCCCAGGGCGGAAGCCAAAAGCCACTGGGCGTTAAGAGCCGCTTCCTCTATGCCGTTTTCCTCAAGACGAGCGGCAGCCTCTTCAAGCAGGCCGCGGCCTGTCCGGGTGGCGGGGTCAGTCTTCGCTTTGGTCATCGCCGGGTTTCCTAAAACTATCCGCTTTCAGCCTTATTTCCTCAAGCATTTCCCTGATATTTCCGTCTAAAAGCTCGTCAAGGTTATACAAAGATAACTGCGCGCGGTGGTCGGTCACGCGGCTTTGGGAAAAATTATAGGTGCGTATTTTTTCAGAGCGATCACCCGTGCCCACCTGCTTTTTGCGCTCTCCCGCCTGAGACTCGGCCTGGGACTCTTCTGAAAAGCGCGCCAGCTTGGCTAACATAAGCTGCATGGCCTTCTCGCGGTTCTGGCCCTGCGACCGTTCCTGCTGGCACTGGGTAACCGTGCCGGTGGGCAGATGGGTCAGGCGCACGGCCGTTTCAACCTTATTCACATTCTGGCCGCCGGCCCCGCCGGAGCGGTAGGTATCCATTTTTAAATCTTTCGGGTCTATTTTTATTTCCACCGCGTCTATTTCAGGCATCAAAGCCACGGTAACGGTTGAGGTGTGCACCCGGCCCGAAGCCTCGGTCCGGGGAACCCTCTGCACGCGATGCACGCCGCCCTCATACTTAAGCCAGGAGTATACTTCCTGTCCCGAAACATAGAGGACCGCGTTTTTTATGCCTTTAAGGCCGGTGTAGTTTAAGTCTCTTATTTCCACCTTCCAGCCCATGAGTTGGGCGAATTTAGTGTACATCCGCAGCATGTCCGCGGCGAAAAGCGCGGATTCGTCTCCGCCCACTCCCGCCCTAATTTCAAGAAAAACATTTTTCGCGTCCGAAGGATCGGGGGGAAGTATAAGTAATTTAAGCTTCTTATCAAGCCCGGCCGCGCGGTTTTTAAGCTTTTCATATTCCGCCGCAGCCATGGCCGCCAGTTCGGGGTCCTGGTCCGACATCATTTTTCGCGCGCCTTCGGCGTCTCCGCGCGCTTTTTCAAGTTCAGCCGAAGTTTCAAGCACGTTTTTTAAATAAGAATGCCGCCTGGACAGCGCCTCAATATCTTTCGGCACAAGCCCCCCCGAGGCCAGCCTGTCCTCAACCTGAGAAAATTCCTCTTTTATTTTTTTAAGCTCTTCATCATTCATAAGGAAGAGATTCCAGCGATAAAGAAAAACGATTACAGTGATATAACACAGAAGTTAAAATAAAACAATCAAACTATTTCAGCAGAAGGGTCTGCTTTTTAGCGGACCCTAAATAAAAGGCAGGCGCTTCAAGATATGAAAACGCCTGCCTTAAATGTGGAAGCAGCTACTTTGTTTCCGGTTTTTTCTCCACAGCGGGAGCCTTTTCAGTTTTGGCAAAGGTCTTCTTGGGTGTGGAGGAAAGGACTCTTTGCGTCTTGGCGCCGTGCTTGGGCGCCACGGAGGATTTCACGACCTTTTTGGGCTTGCGCACTACCATTTTTCCGCCAGTGGACGCGAATTTTTTCTTAAATTTCTCCACGCGGCCTGCAGTGTCAAGCAGTTTCTGTTTGCCGGTATAAAAAGGATGGCAGGCGGAGCAGATTTCAACCTTGATGGACGGTTTAATGGAGCGGGTTTTAAAAGTGTTGCCGCATACGCAAACTACTTCGCAAAGATTATAGTTAGGATGGATACCGATTTTCATAAGTTATTTTCCTTAAAAATAAGGTCTTTCTGTCTTTAAATTATATCATATTGCAAAAGTCGCCGGACGCGCGAAAGAAAATGCGGGGAGCGGGTAGATAGTCGTACTCCGCGGCTAGGCGTGGGGACAGAAACGGGAACCGGCGCCGGACAGGCGGTTTTTAAAATTTTTTTTAAGCGTTATGTGCTGGATGTTGCCAAGTTTCAGCGCACCAGGTGCCTTTCTAGCGCAGATATATTTCAATAGCTTTAGCTTTTAACTTTGGATCCGCACGTTGTATAGGCGGCACACTGTTTTTAATTATATTTTCATTTTTCACCCATATATAAAAGTTATTACGCGACAAGCCATAGGTTTTGCAAAAAGCGGAAAGCGAAACGCCCCGGACTTTTTCTTTAGCCCAGGTTCCCAAATAAAGCTTGCGCTGATTAGCTTTGATTGTTTTCCTTTCTTCACTTTTTGTCATATTTTTCGACCTTTTCTGGTTGTGTCATCTTTTAAATACACTCCACATAATATATCCTGAAACAAATCCAATTGGCACTGCGGCCAATTGATATGTAGGCAAATATATCATTGCAAGGCCAGCGGTTGAAGAGTTTGGAATATAAAATATTTGCAGAATAACGATAATATCAAGAAGCAGGATTAAAATTCCAGATAGTGTTAATCCATAGATATAAGCGCCATTTGGTCTTTCCTTCGCACGAAGCATATAAACCTCAAACAACATTACCAAAGATAGATATGGAGCAAATCGAAGAAATAAATCAAAATATTCTCTTTGCGATAACAAAAAACACCCCCCATGAATGCTCACCCAGATAAATGCTATTAGTAGTGTCGCTCTAATTATTTTGGTCTGCTTTTGCATATCACTATCCTTTTATTTGCCCTTTACACACACAGTTGGATTTTTGTGCACTTTTATATGATCTCCCCCCCCACTTAATTACTTCTTTAAAATATAACTTTGCGCGGTCTCTACATTTTTTATTATTGTGAAAGAGCACTCTACAGGAGTCCAACATATTATGTAAGAATCTTTTATCACAACTCCATTTAGATTTGTCACATTTTTCATAACAATTGTCATGTGCTTGACATGACCCTGTAAAGTCAAAAAACTCACCCCTATCCCTATCCGGAATTGCCCAATCACCTTCACTAGGGCCACAAACAAGGCCGAGTGGGTCAGTATTAGTCATAGGGGACGTTGTTGAAAGATTGATTATTTATGCACCGCAAGATTTTCATGTAAGTCTTTTCCTCTCTCTATAAGTCTCGAAATTTTGGGGATAGGGGCGTTGTTGACTTGTGCGCTTATAATAAAACCCTAACCTTGCCGCAGCTTATAAATTAAAGCCGGGAGCCGACCACAAACATAAACCCCAGATTATCGGCTGAATCAAGGCTGAAATTTCCACCCCGCATATTAAAAACGTGGTTCCAGCGGGCTTCAAAAGAGGCTGTAGAGCCGCGCCAGAACGGATAGCTAACCCCCCCGCCAAGCAGCAGGCCGGGGCTGGTGCCGGAGGCCGAAGAACGGGAAACGCCGGCGCTTCTAAATGAGGTTTGCGCCCATTGATAAAGCCCGACTCCGGTAAAACCATAGTAAGAACGCCCGTTCCGCGAATAAAACGCCTTCAGATACGGAACAAGCGAGAAAATTTTTATTTTAAGGTCGGGTAATTTTCTGTTTTCATGGCTCATAGACAGAGAACTGTCAAGGCCGTAACTCAGCAGCTTATCCAGGGTTTTTTCAACCGACACTTTTACAGCCGGGGAAGGCTTGAAACCGGCGCCCGTATCCCCCCAAAGTCCGCCGGCAGGAAAGTCTATGCCGCCGCCGGCTGACAGACTGTAATCCGAAGCCGAAGCGGGAACCACGGCGAACACGGCGGTAAAGCCAAACAAAAAAAACAAAAGTCCGGCAGCCGGATAACCCACTTATTTTCCACCCTCCAGAGCCGGTGTTTCAGACGGCGTCATTGGTTTAATTTTCTTTTCCGGAGCGGGATGATCTTTTTTAAACCGCACCATTTCTTTCCCATGAGCGTCTTTTAAAGACTGCACAGCCTGCCTGTGTTCCTTTTTCTTCGCCCTTATGTCGCCGCGCGTTTCCGGCGCGGAAGAAACTTTCATCTGTTTAAGCTCTTCCTGCTGTTTTTTCTTCAGCTCGGCCACAGCCCGGCCCTGCTTCATTTTTAATTCCTCAATGGTGGCGGGAACCGCCGAAACCGGAGCTGTTGAAATAACGGAAGGGGCCAAGAGAGCTTCATTCTCCCGTTCAGCGCCGGGGCGCGCGGCGGCGCCGTCTACTGGCGGCACTCCTGAAACAGGCGGAACCGGGGAATTCTGAGCGTAAACGCCGGCGCTTAAAAAGCCGATAGCCAGCAGCAATATTATCTTTTTCATTTTATTCTCCTTAATCATTTTCAACTCAGGTGGATATGCCGCAGGAACGATGATAATTGATAGCAAGAAAAAGCAAAAGAAAGCAATTGAATGCCACAGAAAACAAGAACATAAAATATTTTTCTTTCTTACTAGCAGTAGCTTTCAGTAGCTTTCTGTAGCTTTCTGTAGCCCTAATTTTCCATTGATAAAACAGCCCTCAGCCTGAACCAGGAACCACTCCTGTTCCCGCTTTTATTTTATCAAGACTGTAAACGCCGGCGCGCGAAATAAAGCCGGCGCCGCGCATACCGCTGCCTTTTATAAAAAACGGGATATCCAGGTCTATAAAATCAAAACCGCCGAGCCCGCCGGCGAATTGCGCCGAAACGCCTGAAGCGAGCTCGCTCTCAAGCATTTCCCCCATCATCAGTTTTACGCCCTTTGCCCTGGCAAGCGCCCAAACCTCGCGCGCCTTTATAAAACCGAACTTGGTCAGCTTTATGTTCACGGCCGTAACCGCTTTGGCGGCCAGCAGCCGAAAAACATCGTTAACGCTGTAAGCGCTCTCATCGGCGCACACGGGCATTTTCAGATTTTTTGAAAGCGAGGCCAGGCCTTCAAAATCGTCCTTCGCCACCGGCTGTTCAAAAACAGCGGGCACAATGCCCCTTTTTTCAAGAGCCCGGATAAATTTGCCGGCCTCCCGCGCGGTGTAGGCGCAATTGGCGTCAAGGTAGATATCGCAGCCGGGCGCGGATTCCCGCACCGCCTCAAGCCTGCGTATATCCTCGTCAAAATCAATGCCCACTTTTATTTTAAAAGCTTTAAATCCCCTGCGCCTCATTTTAAGCGTGAAGGCGCGGGCCTCGGCCGCCCCGCCGATCACAACGGTAACGTCGGTTTTAAGGCGGGGCTCGGCGGCGCCAAAATATTGCCAGAGCGAAATGCCAAGCCGGCGGGTTACCAGGTCCAGCATAGCGGCTTGCACCGCGGTCAAAGCCGCCCGGCGAGAGTCCAGCATTTCCTCAAGCGCGCAGAAAAGCTTAAGGTAATCGGCTGAATCTTTGCCCTCAAGGTAATTCGCGGCCATGGCCAGGCCTTCACGCGTGCCCCGCAGAGTTTCTCCGGTAACATGGCTTGCCACCGCGGCTTCGCCCCAGCCGGTAAAACCGTCTTTTGACTTTATGGAAAAAAGAGCGTTTTCAAGGCTTTTATGGCTGCCGCTTGAAATGGTAAATGGGGTGAACAAATCCGCCCGCAGGACGCGTTCGGCGCAACCGGTTATAAGCGAAGTTTTCATATCGGTGTCGTAGGCTCAATAGGGGACGTCAAGGCTCAATAGGGGACGTTGCTTAAACGCTTAAATGCTCCGCTTTTGCTATCTCCCTGCCTTTATACGCCAGGTATGAGACGGCCCCGGAACTTATCCTGAGCTCCTTCATTAATACCGCACCGTTTACCCTGGCACTTGTTTTGCGCAGATAACAATATAATGCTCGCCCGCGCCCTATTCGTGACTGCCTGCTTGAACTAAGCAACTCCTCTTTGGTCACTCCCGTAATCCGCTCTACTTCGCTCAGCACTTCCTCTTTTGTCATCCGCTCTGAAAACATTCCCTCTTCGGTTTCCTTAAGAATACTTTCAACAAAAGCGCCACTCCCCAGTATACGATCGTCAAACATCTCTCTTTCATCGGCCTTGCGGGCAACGTTAACCAACCCGCCTATGCTTCGCAAAAGGCCTCCACCGGAATATTCGCCCCTTTTGTAGCGGTTAAGTCTCTCACCGACAAACTGTTCATAGGCCAGACGTGCCTTCTGCCTATTGGAACCAAAATATTCCAACACTGCACAAATGTCTGTTATTCCATCCTCTTTACCGCCACACAACGCGCTATGTCCGCACCAGGGGTACGCCTTCAGTTCTTTCAAATTTCTCACGATACGCGCCCTAAGCGGATTTAGGTGTATATAGGCAGTCAATTCAAGGAGATAAGGATCCTCCTCGCATAAAATTGCCTTATATCTGTTCTGGAATAGATGCCCGGAACGCCTATACCGCACGTTAAAACCGACAGCATATCCGGTCATAAGCCGCCGCATAATCTCTGCAAGAGGACGCTTCCCCCTTAGTATTAACAGATGGAAGTGATTCGGCATCAAACACCAAGCCAGGCATTTACCCCCCGTTTTGTTGAGTGCGGCTTTGAGCCGTTTCAGGAAATCTTCGCGGTCCGCTTTATCCCCGAATATTTCATGGCGTTCATTACCGCGTGACATTACATGATACAGGCCGCCTTCAATATCAATTCGTGCTTGTCGTGGCATATCCGGAATTATACAACATTTAAGCGTTTAAGCAACGTCCCCCATACTAAGACCACGCCAAACATTTATTGCCTGTTCTTTCCAGGTTTGTCTTAAACCGTAAAATAAAATCCTCGCAATCATCTTTCTTAATAAAAATCGCCTTTCGCTCATTGCCACGAGCGATTACATGGTATAACTGCCCGGCTATATCTATTCTTCCATGTCTTGGCATATCATCTTCCTAAAGTTGGTCAACTAGTCAACAACGTCCCTTATCGTTCCGCAGGCAAATTCATTGCACTCCTATACGGCGCAATTATTTTCCGTATGGTGGCAGCGCTTAACAGGCCCTTGAAAACCATTGAGATTGTTTCAGCGCACCAGGTGCCTTTATAGCGAAGATGTATCTCAACCGCTTTAGCTTTTAACTTCGGGTCCACACGGTGTATAGCTGAAATCTGTTTTATGGTTTTTCCATTATTAAGCCATAAATAAAAATTATTTCTAGACAACCCATGCGATTTGCAAAAAGCGGAAAGCGAGACGCCCCGGGCCTTTTCATTAGCCCAGGTTTCAAGAAGAACTTTTTTAAGTACGTTCTTAAGCGTCTTTCTTTTCTCGCGTTTAGTCATTTTTTTCCTTTTTCGACTGTCCTATTTCTGCTTTCGAATACAGGGACTTCTTTTCAAAAATTACTCTGGAAAGCAAATATCCCATAAAATACAAAGCTGGCATTACAACTGGCATCGATACAACATATATTATTCCTAAACTTGGCTCAAGACCGAGCGTAACATCTTGAACAATATTACGAGCCATATACACATAGCCCAGATATGTTACTATTGCACCTATAAGTCGGCACAAAGAATCTCTTATAACAAAACCAGATTTTAACATTCCCCATTTGATAAACATAAAGGATAGGACTATAAAAGGGGTAGAATAAACCACATATATGAAAAGGTAACGTGGTGTTAAGCCATACATTATTAATGACATTACAGAATTGCTTATTCGAGGAATACCCAAAAGGAAGGGAGTAAAAAATGTTATTATTCCAAGCACAAGAAAAAACTTACGGAAGATGTTTGCAGATATATCTTCTTTCATAAAAAACCTCTCCAACCTACTGACAACACAAACATCCATCCCTATGGGCTCGTTCATGATACCCAAGAGGAACACCCATTTTAACCCCTGCAGATATTAGAACATGGGGGACGTTGCTTAAACGCTTAAATGCTTTGCTTCTGGCGATTTTTAATTCCGGCTGGTACCAGCGCTTCCGACGCAGTGAATACATTTAAATACATAAAACAGGATAAAAGCAAGGCTGATTTTTAAGGAGATGCTCCGACATGATCCCCTATAAAACTAAAAACCCGCTCTTCGCGGGTTTTCTCTTCGCCCATAAGGCCGGGGCGCTTGCCATTAGGCGGGCAGCCCTGGGCTGACTATTAAAAAGTCAAGGCTTATTTTTTAGACCAGACCTTGTAACCGTTGCCCTGGACGGACAGGCTCCAGCCTGAGCCGGGATCCCAGCTCTGGTAGCCAAGTTTGACCGCCAGTTTATTATCTATTACAGCGGCGTATATATCCTGCGAAGCATGTACTATATTTACATTGCTGGAAGAGGTTATCCCCAAGGTTTTTCTTATCCCGGCAAGCTTTGTTATTTCGTTTTTTAGGCCCCAGTCAAAAAAATGCGACCAGAAGACGCACGGTATGCCGGGATGAGTTAAAATATAAGCGTAACCCTGTATCACCTTGTCGGAAGGGAAAGGCCAGGACTTGGAAGAACTAGCCTCAACGGTGGTATCGTGATTATCCACGAAAGTCACGGCGTTGTCCGGCCACCAGCCGATAAGGCCGGAAGGTCGGCCGCCGGCGTCTTTCAGCCGCCAGTATTCTCCGGACGCTACGGCCTGCTGAAGTATGCCCTTGGTGGTAAAATCGAACACTTTTATCTCGCCGCCGACCGAATCCATCCAGTCGGTTAAAGCCTGCCTGTGCGGGTCGGTATTATTAAGGTCCAGGTCGTCCCATATCTCGGCCACGGCAAAAGCCGGTTTCGTGGCCTTGTTGTACATAAGCATGTATTTGGAACCATAACCCCGCGCAAAATCGTAGCGCCAGCCGTCGTAGCCTATAGAAGCCCTCAGCCAAGCCAGCCAGGCCGTTATAGCTTTCCGCACGGCGGCATTGGTATGGTCCAGGTCCCGCGCGAAAGGCACCCCCTTACCGGTATCCGCCGCTCCCTTGCCCTGTGCCCACTCGTCATCAGAGCAGACCGATTCAGGGCCCCACGCCGGGTCGGTGAAGTCGGCCCAATTCCCGGTGCCTACACGGTGATTGACAACGATATCAGCTATAACCTTAACCCCTTTGGCGTGCAAAGCTGTTATGGCCGAAGTAAGTTCTGCCGAAGAACCGTATCTGGAGTCCTGCGTATAAAGCCTTCTGGGCAGATAGCCCTCGTCGCTGGCCGAATCAGAAGAAGGCGGCAGCCAAACCAGGTTTATTCCCGCCTGGGACATATCGCCGGCCTTACTTTCAACAATATTCCACCAGGGGGAAGTCTTCCATGAAGACCAGTTAAAACCCTGGAGCATGATGGTAGAATCAAATCTTGGGGGGGATGAGCCGAGGTTATGAGCGGAAGCGCAAAAAACCACGCCGCCTGAAAGAGGCAGCAACAATACTAAAGCGGCCAGTAGTTTTATTACTTTCATAACCCTGTACATATTTTTAGCATATATAAAGATTTTGTCAAGGGCCGAGAGGGCATAGAAGAAAGGGTATAGAGTAGAGGGGCTAGGGTATAGGGCAAGGAGTTCCTTATTTCCGCACCCCATCCCCTTTCTTTCACCCTTTACGCTTTACTTTTTACCCTTTACGTCTTCTGGCCGGACTCCAGCCTGCCGCCTGAAAGATGGAACACACGGTCGGCGTAAGAAACGAATTCCTCGTTATGGGTTACCATAAGCACCGCGGCGCCCAGCGAGTTGGCTTTTTTTAAATCATCCAGCACTATTCCGGCGTTATGCTTGTCCAGGTTGCCGGTAGGCTCGTCGGCTATCAGCAGGCCTGGGTTATTTGCGAGGGCTCTTAAAATGGCCGCCCGCTGCTTTTCGCCGCCCGAAATTTCCATGGGGAATTTATCCGCCAGCGCCTCAAGCCCGAAACGCTTTAAAAGCCCGCGTGCGCGCGCGGGATCGCTTCGCCCGGCGATCCGCGAGGGCATATCAATATTTTCAAGCACCGTGAATTCCGGCAAAAGCGAGTCAAACTGAAAAATGAAACCTATATTCTTAAGCCGCAGGGACGCCTTTTCTTTTTCGCCCAGAAGTTCAAGCTTGCGGCCGTAAAGGCGTATTTCCCCGCTGTAAGAATCATCAAGCAGACCGACAAGATTCAGGAATGTGGATTTCCCGGAACCTGACGGCCCAAGGAGAACGATAAATTCCCCCTTGCGGGCGAAGAAATTTATTTCTTCAAGCACCTGCACCTGTTCATGGCCCTGCACATAAGCTTTGCCCAGGTTTTCTATCTCAACGATCTTGTCCATATCGGTAACTGTCCAGGTGGATAGGCTGTAGGCAGTTAGACTGTTAGGTAAAACCCCGATTTGACTAACAGCCTAATAGCCTACAGCCTTCAGCCTATCGCTTTTGCTATCCATAGCGAATAGCGTCCACGGGACTCACTTTTGAGGCCCGAAGCGCCGGATAAACGGCGCTGAGCATGCAGAGCATGTAGCTTATAAAAACCGTGCCCAGCACATCGCGCAGTTTTATCTCCACCGGCACGCGGCTGATATAATAGATATCGGATGGCAGCTCAACCAGCGGATAGCGCCCGATAAACAGCGAGAGCGCCAGCCCCAGAAGCACGCCAAGGCTTATGCCGGTTATGGCTATAAGGTTGCCCTCCCAGAAAAACACGCGCCTGATAAAAGCGGGACCGGCACCGATGGAGCGCAGTATGCCTATGTCGCGCAGTTTTTCCACGCTCATCATCAGCAGATTTGAGGCGATATTAAAAGTGGCCACCAGAATTATGAGCGCGAGCACCAGAGACATCATGAATTTTTCAAGCTTAAGCGCCGCGAAAAGCGTCTGGTTCATGTCGGCGTAGGTTTTAACCGTATACTGGAAACCGAGGCTTTTCTTAAGAGCGGCGGCCACGCGGCCCGCCAGTTCTATGTCGTCAAGTTTAATACCCAGACCGTTGGTTCCGCCGTCAAGGTTAAAAAAGTCCCCCGCGTCTTTTACACCGCAGTAGGCCATGGTATTGTCAAATTCGTAATAGCCGGTGTGAAGAAGGCCCGCCACTTTAAACTTGCGCATTTTCGGGAAAATGCCTATGGACGTAGCCACGGATTTGGGAGACACTAAAATAACCTCGTCACCCAGCCACACTCCTATATTTTTTGCCAGTTCCTCGCCAAGCATCAGGGCGGGAACAGGGGAACCGGTTCCCTTCAGCGCGTCCCAGGAGCCGGTTTTCAGCGAAGCCTTGAGATTGTTTATTGTAAACTCACGCTCGGGGTCAAGCCCTTTCACCACCACGCCGGTGGAACGGTCCCCAAAAGTAAGTATCGCCTGCCCGAGCACGAACGGGGAGAAGGCCTTCACATGCGGCTCTTTGGAAAGCGCGTTGGACAGGCGCGCCTGGTCCTGACCCCGCATGGGGCCGTAAATTAAAATATGCGCCTGTGCGTCAACTATTTTCTGCTTGATGTCGGACTGGAAGCCGTTCATAACGGAGAGCGTGGTAATTAAGGCCGCCACCCCCACGGTAACGCCGGCCACGCCTATGAGCGTGGTCACCATGGAAAACAGGCCCTTTCTTTTGGCTTTCAGATACCGGTAGGCGATGAAGAATTCTGCAGACATAAAGAGAGTGGTCAGTGGCCAGTGATTAGTGGCGAGTCGTACGGAATGAAGCGAAAAATCACCGGCTGAAATTAAGACATCGGATTTGCAATTCCCCCGCTGATCACTGGCCACTAACCACTGGTCACTGCTACTGGCCGGCCGGCTTCAGCAGGGGGAACAGTATTACTTCCCTTATAGAAGGTTTGCCGGCAAAAAGCATGGTGAGGCGGTCTATGCCTATGCCTATGCCGCCCATAGGAGGCATGCCGTATTCCATGGCTTCAATAAAATCTTTATCAAGGACGTCGGCCTCGCCGTTATTTTCCTCGTCGCGCTGGCGGAGCTGCTCCTCAAGGCGGCTCTTCTGGTCCTCGGGGTCGTTAAGCTCGGTGTAAGCGTTGGCTATCTCCTCCCGGCCCGCAAAAAATTCGAAACGCTCCACCAGGCTCTCGTCGCCCGTTTTGCACTTTGCGAGAGGAGTAATGGCCGTCGGGTAGTCCATAATAAAAACCGGCTGTTCAAACTCCGGCAATATTTTCTCGTCCAGCACGCGGTCAAATATTTTTGCCATCGGGGTTTTGTCCGTATATTCAATACCCAGCCTGCTCGCGGTTTTTTTAAGATTTTCTTTATTAAAAGCCTTGCCTTTCAGCACTTCATGGATATCCTGGCCCGTGCGTTTTTTCCATTCTTCAGGCAGGGAAATTCTGGCGAACGGAGGCTTTAAACTTATTTTCATGCCGTTGTAGTCTATGGACTCCATGCCCGCCAGTTCCGAACAGCGCGAAAAAATTTTTTCCACCAGTTCTGCCATGCCGTTATAATCGGAGTAGGCTTTGTACGCCTCAAGCGTGGTGAATTCCGGGTTATGGCGGGTGTCTATACCTTCGTTGCGGAACACACGGCCTATTTCATACACACCGTCGAAACCGCCGATGACAAGCTTTTTAAGCGGCAGCTCGGTGGCGATGCGCATATAAAGCTCGCTCTTGTAAATGTTGTGAAAAGTTATGAAAGGCCGCGCCGAAGCTCCGCCCGCCTGGGAACAAAGCACGGGGGTCTCCACTTCAAGATAGCCCGAATTATCCAGCACCTGGCGAATGGCGGAAATTATCATCGCCCGCTTTAAAAAAATACCGCGCACCTCGTCGTTTGAGATCAAGTCCAGATAGCGCTCGCGATAACGGGTTTCCGGGTCGGTGAGGCCGTGCCATTTTTCCGGCAGAGGCCGCACGGATTTGGACAGCACCGTTATTTTTTCGGCGTTCACCGTAAGCTCGCCAGTATGCGTGGTAAAAAGTTTCCCTTCCACGCCTATAAAGTCGCCGGTGTGGATATTTTTTTTAAACGTCTCGTAAGGCTCATCACCCACGGCGTCTTTTTTTACATAAATTTGCAGCTTGCCCGTGCCGTCTTTAAGCTGGGCGAAAGCGGCCTTGCCCATGATCCGCATAAGCATAACGCGGCCGCCCACCGTTACGGCGGAATCGGGCTGCGCCTTGCGCGCTTCGGCCAGCGTGTGAGTAAGCTTGAAACGGCGGGGGAAGGGGTCTATGCCCTTATCCCTGAGAGCTTGTATTTTAGCGTAGTTGCCGGTTACTATTTCATTCAGCGTGTTGTTTATTGTCATTTTCTAGCCTATGGCTATGCCGTATCAGGAGCTAACACATGCGGCTGTTCCAGCCGCGCCATATGCCGTAAGCCGTAGGCCAGAGGCAACAAAGAAATCTTTTCTGCATATGGCCTTATGGCCTAAAGCTTATGGCGTTGTTGACGGCTTAGATGCGATGGCGTCTTTTACGATTTTTACCAGGTTTTTGGGTTCAAACGGCTTTTCAACGAAAGCGAAAATATTGGAAGACAGCTCAAAGAGATCTTTCATCTGCCCTTTAGCGGTAAGTATTATTATGGGAATGCGGCTGAGCCCGTCAATTTCCTGAAGCTTTCCCTGCAGGGTATAACCGTCCATTTCAGGCATCATGATGTCAAGTATTATAGCGTCGGGAATAACTTTCGGGGCGCCGTCGGCGGCGGTAAGGCGGTTATAGGCCTCCAGGCCGTTAAAAGCCTCAAGCACTTCGAAATGCTCCCGCTCCATAAGCACCTTTATCAGGTACACCACATCTTTTTCGTCATCCACTACCATTACTTTAGCCATAAACCCTCCAATAACGCCGGCCTGAAAGCCGTCTAAGAATAAAACCGCAAATTCCCCGGCGCCCGGACCGTCCGATAAACACAATCCCTGGCCTGCGGCCAAAGCCGGATTTACTCAATAGTATATAATTTTTTACGATAAAAAAGCCGGGGCAGGCGCGGCGGGCGGAAAAAACCGGCGCAAAAAATGTAAAATGAATATGCGCCCAACGCATGTCCGGAGCCAAAATTATTTCCTGGAGATTACAAATGGCAATTGAAAAAACCCTCATCCTCATAAAACCCGACGGCATCAAACGACGGCTTACCGGCCTTGCCATAGACCGGCTTGAAAATGCGGGGTTTGAGCTTGTAGGGGCGAAGGCGGTAAGCGTCACGGAGGAACTGGCCAGAAAACATTATGACGCCCTTAAAGACAAGCCGTTCTTTGAGAACCTTATAAAATATATACGCGGAGAGTTTCACGGCATTTCAAAAAACCGCCTTATCGCTTTGGTTTACAGGGGAGAGAACGCCATAAAGGGTGTGCGCGCCGTTGTGGGGGCCACAAACCCCGAGGATGCCGCGCCGGGCACCATACGGGGCTCATTTGGAAGGATAAGCTCAAAAGGGCAGTTTGAAAATGTAGTCCACGCCTCAGGCGACGCGCAAGACGCCGTGCGGGAAGTGGCTCTCTGGTTCAAGCCTGAAGAGATAATAGAATAACGCGTAAAGGCTGCCATAAGCGTTAAGCCATACGCCATAAGTTTTTTAAGGAGTTCTTCATAAGCCTATAGCCTATGGCTTAACGCTTATGGCAATAGCCGTATCGAAAATCATGAAACTCAAATTTTTGTTTCCTGTTATTCTTTTTTGCGGCGCCGCGCTTTTTGCGCAGGGGGCCCGCCCCGCCCTTTTGGCCCGGGAAGCGCGGCTTGAAATCCGGCCTGAGTCTTCTACGCCCGAACGATTGAGCCAAAAGGGCGGGGCCCGCCTTGAGGAGCGTGTAACTGTTGAAACTGACGATGGCTGGAAATTAAACGCCCGCTACCTGAAAGCCGCGCAGGGAGTACCAACGCTTATCCTGATTCACACCCAGAAAAGCGACCTGACGGAATGGGGGCTTTGGTTCCCTTACCTGAAAAGATACGGCTACGGCTACCTGGCTTTGGACCTGCGCGGACACGGCTTCAGCTTTGTCATGCCTAATGGCTCCACCACCAGCTACAAAGCTTTTAATACAAGCGGCCCCGACAATGAATTCAACCGGATGACCAGGGATGTGGAAGCGGCCGTGGCATACCTCTCAACCAACTCCGTAACCGCCGACAAAATAATCCTGGCCGGCTCCGTGCTGGGCGCGAACCTTGCCATAAAAACCGCCGCAATAAACCAGGACATAGCGATGGTTATAGCCATTTCTCCGGCGCTTAATGTAAACGATGTGCTGTCTATAAATCCGCTGCGGGCCTACGGTAAAAGGCCTATCCTGCTGGTAGTCGGAACCGACCGGGCCAGGCAATACAAAGAATTTCAGCTTATAAATGATATAGCAAAATCAGCCTGCGGAAAAGAAAATGTAAGCGTGCTGGTTGAAGCCAAAGGCATAGGGCCGGACCTGGTTACAAAATACAACATTAAAAAGGTTCTGGACTGGCTTAGGAACCCGCGCCTGCCGCAGATAGTTGAACTGTCAAGCGGCACGGCGCAAAATCCCGCTACGCAGGCCGGACCGCAACAGGAAACCGACCCGGACAAAGAAGATAGTGCCGCCTATAAAGATGAGGATGACCGATAAATTTACCGGGTACTCAAAGCTCCCCACCGAACAGATAAACAGGCGCACCCGCAACCTTGACCGGCTGCCTCTGCGGCGTGTGCTTGAAAAGCTGAACTATGAAGATTCCCTGATACCGAAAGCTGTAAAAAAAGCCATACCGCAGATAGAAAGGGCGGCGCGGGCTGTGTCGCGGGCGTACCTGGCGGGCGGCAGGATATTTTTTATAGGAGCCGGCACCAGTGGCCGCCTGGGAGTGCTTGAAGCGGCGGAACTTCCGATCTCTTACGGCCTTAATCCCGGCGCCTTCACCGCGCTTATGGCGGGCGGCAATAAGGCCGTGTTCCACTCAAAGGAGGGCGCGGAAGATATTTTTAACAACGGACGGCGCGAAATTTCAAAACTCGCCCGCAGGAAAGACGTGGTTATAGGCATAGCCGCAAGCGGCATAACCCCGTATGTGCGCGGAGGGCTTACCGCAGGCAAAAAGAAGGGCGCGGTAACGGCGCTTATTACCTGCAACTCCGGTGAAAAACCCATGGAGGCCGCAATAATGGTAGCGCTTGACGTGGGACCGGAACCCCTGGCCGGTTCTACCCGCATGAAGTCGGGCACGGCCACCAAACTCGTGCTCAATATGATCACCACTTCAGCCATGGTTGTTTCAGGCAAGGTTTACCGCAACTGGATGGTTGATGTGAAAACCACTTCGCGGAAACTGCACGCCCGAGCCGAACGCATCACCGCCACCCTGGGTGAAGTGCCGCGGGAAGAAGCGCGGCGGCTGCTTGCCATCACCGGCAACGATGTGAAAACGGCCATTGTCATAGCACGCCGCAAAATAGGCCTGGTAAAAGCCAGGGCCCTCATAAAAAAACACAAAGGCTTCCTTAAAGCCATCCTGGGATGAAGAAGAGGCGTGGCAGTTTAGAGGCTTAGCAATTTGGATGCGTGGCAGCTTAGAGGCGTAGCAGCTTAGAGGCGTGGCAATTTGGATGTTTGGCAGTTTAGAAATTATGAAATACCAAAAGACCGCTAGACTGCTTCGCACGCTGGCCTTTATTCCCGGCTTTTTTTGCCTGACTGCCGACGCCCAGGAAACCGCCCCGCTCACCCCACCACCTGCTTATTACCCGAAGGGCAATCAAATAGAACAAAAGCCCGCCTATGGCGGGCAAGCAGGTGGTGGGGTTACTTTTGACGAAGCATCCAGACTGCTCCTCTCCGGCAACCCGCGGGCCATAGCCGCCGGGCGCGCCATGGACTCGGCCCGCAGCCGTTCCTTATATTACCGCGCCGGCCTTTTGCCCCAGTTCTCCGCCAACGCAGGCTACAACCGCATCGGCGGGGACGTCAGTATGACGGACGAATCCTACTCATACGGATTTGCCGCCACCCAGCCCCTTTTCTCCCCCGCACTCCCCGCCCTGGTCCGTTCCGCCCGGGCTTCTTACCGCAAAAGCGAAGCGGACTATGACCTGGTTAAAACCTCTCTCTTATTTGACCTGAAGACTACTTTCGCCGATCTTATAAAAGCCCGCGAAGCCCTGAAACTTTCCGAAGAGACCCTCAAACGCCGGGCTGAGAATGTGGAAATAATCCGCATAAAGTACGAGGCAGGCCGCGAGAACAAAGCCGCTCTTCTGGAAACACAGTCGGTACACAAGACCTCACAGTGGCAGCACGAGAACTACAAAAAAGACCTGCGGCTGCTGGAAAGGAAACTGAACCGCCTGCTTGCCCGCCCCCCTCTGGCGGACACCGGGGTGTCCGCGCTCCCGGAGCCAACGGCTCCGGCGGAGAATTTTGAATCTTTCTCAACAACCCTGGAGCGCCACCCGTCGCTGCGCTCCGCCAGGGCCTCACTGGAAGCAAGTCAGGCCGGCGTAGACCGCACAAAGAGCGGTTTTCTGCCGGAAGCCGACGCCAGCGGCAGCTACATCTGGTCCGGTTCCGACTGGCCCGATAAAAACAAAAATTGGTCGGCGGGCGTAAATCTTTCCATGCCCCTTTTTACCAGCGGCAAACTTTCGGCCGATCTGGCCGCCGCCCGGGCCGACAAAGCCCGCGCCGAAGCCTCGCTTAAAGACGCCAGAGACGAAGTTTATATAAACGCGGAAGACGCTTTCCTCGCCCTGCGCCAGGCCTGGGCCTACATGGACGTGGTAAAAAGCTCGCTTGAGGCCGCAAACGCCCGCGCGTGGCTTCTGCGCAAACAGTACCTTGCCGGACAGGCTTCCTATTTTGAATGGCGAAATGTTGAAGAGCAGTTCATCGGCGCCGAAAACCAGCTTTTGTCGGCCAGGCGGGATCTTGTTGTAGCCAACGCCGCCTTCACCAGGACTTTAGGAGAATAATAAGGATTGAAGATTACAGACCAGAAGGGAAAATTGATGAAAAATAACTTTTTCAGAACCAGGAAATTCATATTCGCCGTAATCATTCTTCTCCTCGCGGGCGGAGGTTGGCTGGCCTATAGGCAGATCCGGGCCAAAAAAGAGCTCAGTAAGCTGGAGGATCTCTCGCCTGTAAAAGTCGCCAAGGGGCTGTTCATCATAAAAACCCAGGCCATAGGCATAGTTGAGCCGGAGAACCGCGTGCTGGTAACACCCTCGGTCAACGGCCGGGCCGAAGAAATTCTGTTCCGCGAAGGCGACATGGAGAAAAAGGGCCAGATACTTGCCTGGATAAGTTCAAGCGAGCGCACCGCGCTTTTAGATTCCCTTAAAATGAAAGACTCAACCCCCGAAGAGAGAAAAATGGTGGAAGAAGCCTACAATCTTACGCCCGTGGTCTCCCCCATAAACGGCATGGTGATAAAACGCGCCGTTGAGCCGGGACAATCCGTAAGCGCGGTCAAGGAAATCGCCATCCTTTCCGACCGCCTTATTGTTAAGACCTATGTTGATGAAACCGATATAGGCGCCGTAAAAGAAGGCCAGAAGGCAGAGTTCTACCTTGATTCTTTCCCCAAGAACAAGTACGAGGGCAATGTGCTTTCCATCGCCAGGGAGTCCATTCTTAAGGAAGGCGTGACGGTATACGAAGTAAAAATACTGTCGTTGAAAAACATCCCGGTACTGCGCTCCGGCATGACGGCCGACGTGCGCGTGATAACCGATGTGAAGCCAAAAGCCCTTTACCTGCCCAAGAAAGCCATAACTTATAAGGACGGAAACGCTTTTGTAACCATAAAGGACGAAAAGGACAAAAAAGTGACGGATAAGAAGGTGGAAACCGGCGCCACCAACGAGAACACCATAGAGATTCTTTCCGGCTTAGGCGAGAACGACACCGTTTACTACTCAACAGGGATAGCAAAAGAGCGCTCCGGCTTCAGAGCTTCACATTAAGATGGACTCACTTATAGACATCCGCAAGGTTTCAAAGACCTATATCACCGGCTCGTTTAAAGTGGAGGCGTTGAAAGAAGTTTCCCTTCAGATCAAAGCCGGCGAGCTGGTTTCCCTGGTCGGACCGTCCGGGTCCGGAAAATCCACTTTACTGCATATCATGGGTTTTCTGGACCGGCCCGACGCCGGAGAATACTATTTTGCCGGCCACCCTACGGCAAGCCTGGCCGAAGGGCAGCTGGCCGCTATACGCAGCCGCATGGTGGGCTTCATCTTCCAGTTGTTCCATCTTTTAAAGAGGACCTCGGCCAAAGACAATGTAATGCTGCCCATGGTATACAGCGGCCTTGGGACCGATTCCAAAAAAGCGCTTGACTGCCTGGCCCTTGTCGGCCTTTCCGACCGGGTAAAGCACAAGTCAAACGAACTCTCCGGCGGCCAGTGCCAGCGCGTGGCCATAGCCCGCGCGCTGGTAAACGACCCGCTGATAGTGCTCGCCGACGAACCCACCGGCAACCTGGACGCCAAAAGCCGACAGGAAGTAATGCAGGTAATAAAAGACCTGAACGACCGCGGGCTTACCGTGGTAATAGTCACGCACGACGAGGAGGTCTGTGCCCAGACCCGCCGCGTGGTGCGCATGAAGGACGGCGAAATAGTTTCCGATGAGCCCCGCCCCGCCCTTTTGGGCCGGGAAGCGCGGCTTGAAGTACGGCCTGAATCTTTTACGCCCGAACGATTGGCCCAAAAGGGCGGGGCGGGCTTAGGTTCAGACCCCCCCGGGCGCTCCATGCATCTGCCGCAGGCCAGGCTGGGCTTTACACCGTCGGAAATAACCGAGCAGATCAAGGTGGCTTTCAAGGCCATCTGGAGCCATAAGATGCGCAGCGCGCTTACAATACTCGGCATTTTTATAGGAGTGGGCGCCATCATCTCGCTTATGACCATAAGCGAAGGCTTCATGAAAAGCCTGCTAAGCGGCGCCACGGAGGACGACGCGAAAAAGATCTGGGTCACTCCCCGCCACGAACATATGAAACCGCGCCGCCCCCTTAACCACGGAGATTTGGAGGCCATAAAGTCGGGAGTGCCGCTGGCGGAAAAAATAACGCCTATAGTGGCGGGCAACGCCCAGGCCTCGGTAGGCAATACTCATGTTGACGCAAGCGTCCAGAGCCGCGAAGGCTTTACTCTTGAAGCGCAGAAATCCAAAAAAAATATTTTTGAGAACCGCAAGCTGGAAGGCCGTTTCTTCACGCCGGACGAGAACTCAAGCCGAGAACGTGTTGCGGTTATAAACCGTACCCTGGCCACTAAGCTGTTCGGCTTGGAATCCGCGGTTAATAACGAGATGCGCCTGAAAGGCATTACTTTCACTATAGTGGGGGTTGCCGAGGACCACCAGGCGGAACAGATCTTCGGAGGCCAACCCACGGCTTACATCCCCTTAAACACCGCTTCAAAACGCGTGTTCGGACAGACCCGCCTGAACTATATAGAGGTGCTCGCCCCCACACCCTTTGCCGCCTCCGAAGTCCGAAAGCAGATAATTATTGCCGTGCGCAAAGAGCGCGGGCTGCGCGATGATACGGAAGATAATTTTGAAGTGCGCACTTTTGAAGCGCAGATACAGATGTTCAAGGATAATATGGGTAAGCTCTCGCTGGTGGTTTACGCTATAGCCGGAATTTCACTGCTTGTGGGCGGCATAGGCATAATGAACATAATGCTTGTAAGCGTTACCGAACGCACGCGCGAAATAGGACTGCGCAAAGCCCTTGGGGCCAAGAACTCCGATATTTTAGGCCAGTTCCTTATTGAGGCGGTTACGCTTTGCTTTATCGGCGGGGCACTGGGGATAGCTTTGGGTTTCGGGCTCGGTTGGGCGGCCTATTTTTTTATAAAAGTGCCCCCGACGCTTGGCGCGGGTACCGTCGCCTTCGCCTTCATCTTCTCAAGCCTGATCGGAGTAAGCTTCGGCTTCTGGCCGGCCCTGCGCGCGGCAATGCTTGACCCCATAGAAGCATTGCGGTACGAATAATAGCGTAGAAGACATCAGCCGGCAAAAACAGGTTTGAAATGTGTAGATAAAAAGCTTTAGCGGCACGTCAGAGGAAGTAGAAAAGGCAGGCAGAATCATGCTAAAATTATTTACAGGTTTTAGTTTCACATAAAGCTTGCTCAGGGGGCCCCGGACTAAACACCGCGCTTATATTCTTACAGACACAGCGCGTAAATTATGCCGAATTTTAAAATTTTTCTGATCACGGCCAACGAAACATTGGCGGCTAATGCCTCAAAAGCTTTCGCTTCTGCGGGGTTTAATTTCGTGCTGCAGTGTTCCTGCGCGGATTTTTTCGCGCAAGGCTGGAGGGACGCCGGCATAGTTTTTCTTGACCTGGCCTGCGTAGGGCAGGATAAACCGGCGGAACTGAAAAAATTTCTTGGCAAAATGCGCGAGGTATCTGTAATAGCCATGTGCGAAACACCCAAAACCTCAAACAGGGAAATGATTGAAATTTTAGCTTCCGGGGTTGACGACGCTATCTCCACCTCTATAGAGATGTCGTTGCTTATGGCGAAAACCAGGGCTTATATACGAAGGGTTGAAGTACGGCGCATGATAAAAACCGAGCAGGCCGCGAAGAAATGGTGTCAGGACGGCGGTAACTGACGGCAAGACTTAAGCCACGAAACCACCTGGTCAGAACACAAAATATCTGTCTGCTGTCCCACCTTCAGTACCTATCCGCCAGTTCCACAAGCAGATCCTCATGAAGTTTGTCTATTTCAGCGGGGTCGGCCGAGTAATTGTTGATTATAAAGGTAAATGCCAGGTTGCGGCCTTTTTTTGTTTTAAGATACCCCGTATAAGCGCGCACGCCGTTAAGCGAGCCGGATTTGACGCGAAGACCGCTTGCCAGGTAAGTGTTCCCGCCCATGCGCTTTATGTGTCCGGTGGCTTCGGGGTCCGCCGGAAACACCAGCGTGTCCCTGAAAGCCTCAAAATATTTCTTTTTTGAAACCGAGCAAAGCAGGTCTGTAAAGTTCTCCGCCTTCGCCGTGTCCACGCGCGACAACCCGGAAGCGTCCACGAGCTTCATTTCCGAGACATCCACTTTCTGCGCGGCAAGAAAACTTTTAACAATTTCCAGGCCGTTATCATCCGTGCCCTTAAGGCCCTGCGCGGCGGCCAGCTGCCTCAGCATTAGTTCGGCGTAAAGGTTGAAACTGCGCTTATTGGCTATCCGGATTATATTTTCAAGCGGAGCGCCCTGCGTTTCAGTTATTAAAATCCACCGGGCATCCTTAATAGGTTCGCTTATTTTATATGGTTTTTTATTGGCATTAATACCGGCGCGCGCCAGATACGCGTTAAAGCTTTGCGCCGCAAATAATGCGGGGTCACTCAGCGCGCCTTTAATGAAGAATTCATCGCCACCCTGCGGTATGGAACCGCGCAGCACCGCCGCGTTTTGTTCCGGAAAAGCGAAAATGTAGCCGTTGTCTCCGGAACCCCGGGGGCCGGTCAGCATGTGGTTTTCAAATTTAAGGTCCGCCTGGAAAGGCTCGGTACGCAGAACCTCGGCTTTCCCCCCTACTGAATCCGACGGTTTAAAATAGAGTTTATAAAGATTGTCGTTTATGGTTAGGGCCGAGGCCTGGGCGGCGTAATAATTGCCTATATCTTCCCAGGCCCAGGAGCCGGGCTGGACGCTTTCAAAACTGGTATCGTAGCCCACAACGGAGCCGTTTATAACGTTTATCCCTTTGGCCTTTACGGCGGCGGCCCACATCTTAAACGTTTCTTCCAGCGGTATCGCGTCCTTTATCAATTGCGAACCAAGCGAGGGATCTCCCCCGCCTTCAATATAAATATTGCCGTTTAAAAAACCGTTTACAATACCACCGGCGTAATAAACGGCGGTTTTAATTTTATAATCAGGGCCAAGCCGGTCAAAAGCCGCCGCGGTGACAAAAATTTTAAGGATGCTGCCGGGAATCAGGTTTTTTTGCGCGTTATAAGCGGCTACCGGCGCGCCGGTGGCGGCGTCTTTCACGCTTACGCCCCATGAGGCGTTTTTAACTCCCGGCCGCGCGGCCATTTCCTTTATCCTGGCGTTAATATTCGCCGCGCCGGCGCGTCCAGCGCACATAAAAACCAGAACCAATATCATCGCGCTTTTCATGAATAAAAGTATAGCAATTCCGCCAACCGGGAGGCCACGAAACGTCAACCGCGGTATCGGATTATTTTTTGTCTTTCACGGCGGAGAAATGCTAAGTTATAACTCCGATGAAACTGCTGATGACCTCGCTGCTGGCGCTTTTACCGCTTTACGCCCTGGCCGGTGAACCGGCGGGAAAGAAAACCACCTATGAGCTGGAGCTGGACCCGTATTACTCCGCCTTCGGAGTCTATAACAGCCTTACCGGCAAACCCATACCACATATGCAGGTGGATAGTGAACTTGAGATATACAAAGAACTTATCAAAAATTTCTATCTGCCTCGCACCTTTATAATTGAAGCCAGCGTTAACCCCCTGCCCTACGCCGGCACCCTTATCAAGAAACACCAGCCGGATTTTTACCATAACATGCAGTGGACCGGTAACTTTAACGCCGTGCGGGCCGTTACGGCAGGTTTTGAGGAACCATGGGCGCTTTCGTTCTTCTTCGGTAATGTGGTTTCTTTTGACTCAATTAAAAAAGCCTACAAGGGCAAGCGCAACGGCTATTCCGGCATGCTTATAAACATCGGAAACTACCACATAAAAGATAATACTTTGGTAAAGGACAATTGGATAGAAACCGAGGCTAAACTCAAAGGCGAACAGATACTGGCTACCCGGGAACTGCGCTGGAGTTTTCGCGGAGGAATGAAATTCCACGCCAATAAATATATAGCCGATTCATTTTATCTGGGGTTCAGGCGCAGCCGTACTGATTTCAAGAAGAGCGGTAAAGACAGTTTCTGGCTGCACAACAGCGGATTTGAGTACGTTTCGGACTTCTCACAAAAGAAGCTTGAGCCTATCCGGCACTACTTTGTGGTTGAAAAAAAATTCCCCTTTAAGAATTCACGCGCGGCATTCACCATGGGGCTTGGCTTTGTATGGACGGCAAACAAGAAATATTCCGGCCCTCTTTCCAGCGTAGGTGATATAAAAGCCGATAATGCCTTCCAATTCATCCTAAGGCCTAATTTGGAGTTCTAGGAACAGCAGGGGATAGGGACTAGCGAATAGGGATTAGGGAAGGGGTGCGAAGCACAATTCAGTGATCAAGTTTCTTATACCTCTACTTCACTTCCTGCTATAACGACCGCTTTTCATGGCGTCAAAATAAAGAACATCGGCCTTTGACAAAAATCTGGGGGTCAGGTTAAGTGTTTTCATGCAGTCCATAATGTAGAAGAGCGCCGTCAACACTTCATTTACGGCTTCCATTTCTCCCCGCCCTTCTAACGCCTCGGGCCCGCAGTAAAGGGCCTGGTCCGGCGACAACACATTCTCAAGGATGAAGCGCGCGCCGTAATGGGCAAGACGGGCGCTGTTATACGTGGAAAGACCGGCCGCCGGATCACTGGCCGGGTAGGGCGGCAGGGAAAGACCGCGCCTGATAGTGTCATTTACGCGCTCGTTAAGTTCCAACGCGCCCAGAACACCCGCGTTTGCCACGGCAAGGCCGTGATTAGCAAGAAAGAAAACCTGATGCCCGGCGGCTCTCGCGCGGTCATTTATAGCCGAGCATAATTGCGGCCCAGGGGATTTATAGGCTATAAATTCCGCCTGGGGAAACATTTCTTTACCCAGGGCGGCGCCCTCAACACTCATGTTCAGCATATTGGCGTAAACAGAGTGCGTGTGTATTACCACGGTATTCAGGAGAGAATGAAAACCGGTCTCAATGGACGGCTTGGCGTCCTTTATACCTTTGACCGGCAGCGTCTGGGAACAGATATAGTCGGAGAATTCGCCCTCGCTGCCGGGACCGGAAGCAATGCGGCGGCGGATATTGCCGTAGTTTACCAGGGCGTAACCTCCCTCCGGCGAAACATCCTTAAGTTTTACGCCCGAAGCCTTTATCAGCATGCGCTCGGAATTGAGCTTTAGCGAAACATTGCCCCCGCCGCCCTGCGTTAGATCCGGGCGCGAGCCGGCGGCCAGCGCCAGGCGCGCAAGCGTTTCGGGAGCATTGTCCAAAGAAGTGTCAAAAGGCATAAGTGAGTTTGAGAGTTAGGGGTTAGGAGTTAAGAGTTATGAGTTAGACCGGAACTCCCAACTCACAACTCCACAACTCCCAACTACAAATTCAATTCCACTGTCCTAATCAGGATTATCCTTGCTTAGCCCTCGGATGGGCTTTATCGTATACCTCTTTAAGGCGTTCAAGCGACACATGGGTATAGATCTGCGTGGTGGCAAGGTTCTTGTGGCCGAGCATTTCCTGCACGGACTTGAGGTCGCAGCCATGGTCCAGCAAATGCGTGGCGAAGGAATGCCTTATGGCGTGCGGGTTAAGCGTGCGCGCGAACCGGGCCCGGCGGGCCATTTTTTTAATAATAAGAGCGACACCAGCGCCGGTCAGCCTTGTGTTCACGTGATTTAAAAAAAGCGGCAGGCCGGGCTGCGCGGGACGCGGTCTGGTGTCAAGGTAAACCCTTAAAACTTTAAGGGCTTTGTCCCCCACCGGCACAAGGCGCTCTTTTGAGCCTTTGCCCATTACACGCGCAAATCCCCCGTAAAAATCCAGATCCCCGATATTAAGGCCGGACACTTCCGAACGCCTTAGCCCGCTTGAATACATAAGAGTGAGAATGGCAAAGTCGCGCGCGGCGAAAAGATAATTTTTCTTTTCGGCGTTTACCTGAGCGGGGGCGTTTGAGTCCTCAAGGCGGCCCACTTCGCCCTCGGTAAGGAAGTGCGGCAGACGTTTTTCCGTTTTTGGTATGGTGACAAGCTCAAAGGGGTCGTTTTCCATCTCGCTATTTGTAAAAAGGTAGGACAAAAAAGACCGCACGGCGGAGATTTTACGCAAAAGAGTGCTGCGCGCCACCTTGCGCTCGCTTATAAAAGCTATGTAGCCGCGCACTTCCATGCGCTCAATTTTTCGCGGGGAATCCACGCCAAGACTTTCAAGGTAGCGGGAAAACTCTTTGAGGTCAAAACCGTAGGCCTTTATGGTGTGCTTTGAAAAATTCCGCTGAGACTTTATATGCAGCAAAAATTTTTCTATAAGAAAGTTCATTTTGTTTAGGCTGAAGGCCGTTAATCGTGTCGCTTCTTACCTACAGTCTAACTGCCTACAGCCTATCCACCTGAACAGTTGTTAAATTTTACCCGCGCCTCCGGTCAGCTTTTCCACTTCTTCGGGGGTGACTTTTTCTATGCTGCGGCATTTAGGGAAGCCGGAACAGGCCAGGAAAAACCCGCGCACGCTTTTTCTAAGCAGCATGGCGCTCTTTTTGCATTTCGTACAGATCTTTTCGGTCTTGATTGGTTTAAAAACTTCCTGCTTATTGCCTTCCCTGTCCAGCGGAATCTTGCCCTTGCATTTAGGGAAATGCGAGCAGGAAAGATATTTGCCGAAGCGGCTTTCACGCAGGTCCATGGGGGCGAGGCACAACGGGCACTTCTCTTCTGTCTTTATCACGTTGGGCCGGGTTACAACCATGTCCTTTTCCGCTTTGGCCAGCATTTTTGAAAAGGGGCCGTAAAACTCGCCCATCATCTTCACCCAATCCACGCCGCCGTCAGCCACATCGTCAAGCTTGTCCTCTATGGAGGCGGTATAGGAAATTTCCATGATGTCGTGAAAAAAACCCTTCAGCTTTTCAGTGACCAGCGCCCCAAGATTCGTGATAAGCAGTTTACGGTCCTTCTCTTTGCTTATATAGCCGCGGTCCACTATATTCCGTATTATAGCCGCGTAGGTGGAAGGGCGCCCGATACCGTTTTTCTCCAGCGTTTTTATGAGGCTGGCCTCGTTATAATTGGGCGGAGGGCTGGTTTTATGCGCCGTGGTCTTCATATCCTTCAGGGTTACAATATCCCCCTCTTTCAGCGGCGGGATGGCGGCCTCTTCTTCGCTCTCGGCATCAACATCCTCTTCCTTTTCTTCTATATAGACCTTAAGGTAGCCCTCAAATTTAACCGTGCGTCCGCTGGTGCGCAGAACCGCCGCCCCCTTTTCGTCCGAAAATTCTACGCTGACGGAGTCAAAGACCGCGTCTTCCATCTGGCTGGCCATGAACCGCCGCCAGATAAGGTCGTAGAGCTTGGCCTGTTCGCCGGTCAGGAACTTACCCATATCTTCAGGTTTTCGCGCTACTCCCGTGGGATGTATGGCCTCGTGGGCTTCCTGGGCGCCTTTCACCTTTTTAAGGTAAAGCGGGGGAGTTGCCGGAACAAACTCCTTGCCGTAAAATTCACCTATAAATTTAGCGGTTTCTTTCTGCATATCAACGGAAACATTAAAAGAATCGGTCCTCATGTAGGTGATAAGGCCGGCGCTCTCGCCGCCCATATCAACGCCTTCGTAAAGGCTCTGCGCCACTTTCATGGTACGCTCCGAAGAAAAACCGAGTTTGTTGTAAGCGTCCTGCTGGAGCGTGCTTGTAATGAACGGCGGTTTCGGCTTCTGCCTTACAACTTTGGTTTCAAGCTTTGAAACTTTTAAAACGCTGTGGCGCAGCAATGTGGCCGCCTCAACAGTGTCCTCCATTTTTTTAAAAACGGAGGTCTTATAACGGTAATCCTCGGAGAAAAGCTTAAGCGTAATGGTCTGTTCCACCGGCTTGGACTGCCAGCGGACAAGCTTGGCCTCAAAAGGCTTGCTCTCCCCCTTTGTCAGCATACCCGCAAGGGTGTAATAATCCTCTTCCGTGAAGGCCGCTATTTCTTTGGCGCGCTCGGCTATAAGGCGCACCGCCACCGACTGCACACGGCCGGCTGAAAGGCCGCTTTTTATTTTCGCCCATAGGAGGGGTGATAGCTTGTAGCCCACAAGGCGGTCTATAACACGCCGCGCCTGCTGGGCGTTTACCATGTTCTGGTCCAGCTCGCGCGGAGCCTTAAGGGAGGCCGCAATGGCGGTTTTGGTTATTTCATGGAAGGAAATACGCTTGAATTTGGCTTTGTCCGCGTTCATAACTTCGCGCAAATGCCAGGAAATGGCTTCGCCCTCGCGGTCGGGGTCGGTGGCGAGATAGATGACATCGGCGGTCTTGGCGAGGGTATTCAACTCGGAAATTATTCTTTTCGCGCGCTCAATTATCACATACTTCGGGGTAAAACCGTGTTCCACATCCACCCCAAGCTCCCCCTTGGGAAGGTCGCGCACATGTCCGTACGAACTTCTGATGGTGAAAGCGCCCTGAAGGAAACGGGTTATGGTTTTTTCCTTGGTGGGAGACTCAACAATGACAAGACTTTTGCCGGTTTTGGTGGTTTCAGCTTTAATTTTTTCAATCTTTGTTTTTTCAGCCATAGATGTATATATATATTATTATAATATAAGGAAACAGGAACTATTCTAGCTTTTTTCCGAGGTGCTGAACAGAAAATTATAAAAAACACCGAAGTTTTTGAAGATTTATGCTTAAATTTGATTAAAATAGGACCGCAGGATAGCTAAGTCAGGGTCCTGCCGGCGGGTTTATTTTCGGGGGCCGGGTCGGCCAGCGCGGCCGCCCTTATCCTCGCCCTCCCCTGACTGCAAGCCCAAGTCGGGCTCCGGAAACCCCCGAAAACAAATCCCGCCGTCACCCTTCCGGTTATTAAATCTCCGTCTTTTTTCACTTATAGGTGTTTAACCCCACCCTTTTTGCGGCACATGTACCCCACCCAAAACAGTAAAATTAACTTATGAGGTGACTGAATTTTGCCGGCAGGATTGCTCTCCACGCGTTGCCTAATTCGACGTATTGCCCGCATAATATTCAACCTTTCAATAACGTTCGCATGATTTGGCGGTTTTTGTTTAGTTTTTTAGCAATCCTTCTCTGCAAAGATAATCCAAAAGTTCTTTTTCACCAATCAACAATTTTAATTCCGGGGGAACTATAACATTATCCCTTGCCTTTTCCGGGTAGCATGCCCTGGCTTTTTTTCGCGCCTCTCCAACAACCTTTTCTTTATCTTGATTTGAAATTCCTTCAATCATTTTTTTAAGGTCGGCCTCTTTAATATCACATAAACAATCGTATGTATTGCACACTGGCACTCCCGGCACTATGCCCGCATTATCCTGATCTAGTTGCATCCTTTCAATTGCCGCAGGACAATAAACTTTGCGGCTAAAAACTCCACTGTCTACACGTTTAAGCATCGCGCAATAGCCATTCGCCACCCATAAAAACTCATACTTACCATCAATTCCCCTTTTACTCCCCTTGGAGTTACTTCCGAAAACAATTTTAAGTTTCGTCCCTTTTTCAAGACCGTTAAAAGAGTTTATCAAATTCTCTGATTTATCCCCAGGTATCGAAAGCGGAGAGCTATTCTCCAAAGGAGTTCCATCCTCATTAGCATACTTAACCAAAGTCCCATAAACCATTGTGTCAATCCGCGTAAATATTGAAAACCCACAAACTGGGATACATATAAGTTTTCTGTCCACAAAAACATTTGCGATACTATCGGACGGAGCTTGGCTTTTCGCGTCCTCTATCGCTGCATTTAGCGAGTCATCTCCGGTTGGGCCAAGACCAAATATGTAGTAAGCACTCGAGGTTCCAGTCACCGTTCTAACTGGGGTCTCATATTTACTACCAATACTGGTTGATGATACAGCCGCAGGCATATAATGAACACATCCTGCCAAAAAGAGAGTGAACAACGAAACCAATAATGCGTTTTTCATGTTTCCTTTGTATGTCTTTAACCTTTTTGAGACTTCGGCTTAAAACGAAGGATCAAAAAGGTAGCTGGTTTTATAATTCCTCAGCCTTCATCTTTTATCCCTCCGAAAATTGCATGAATATTTTTATTAGAAAATTTCTCAATAAAAAATGATTTCAACTGCAATTTTTCGGGTTACACAACGCGGATATATTTGCCGCTTTTTAACGCGATCAGCTCTGAGGTTTCAAGCTCAAAAAAGCCCCCCAACACAAATATTCTACCAAATAGGTACCACTATAAACCTGGCTGCGACCACTGGGTGGGTCATTGGGATGTACCGTTAAAAGGGCGGGACAAATACCTATTAATTTTAAGACGCGCCGGAGGATAGGCCAGAGAAACGTGAAAATCTGAGGGGTAGGCGGCGGGGTTTGTTCGCGGGGGTTTTCCGGACCGCGACTTGGGCTTGCAGTCAATGGAGCGGGAGGATAAGGGCGGCCGCGAGCCGTCTGATGGCCATAGGCCCTTATACGGCACTGCCATAGGCTGGTGGCCGCATCCGACCCCCGCGGGCAAACCCCGTCGCAGGACCCCGACCGAGTTTCTACACAGCTCTCCACCCAAAGCCATAAGTCCGGCGTTACGACTTCCGGAAAAGGTGGGAAGCTACACAGCGCGGGAATATTTGCCGGATCTTAACGCTATCAGCTCAGCGGTTTCCAACTCAAAAAGGGCGGCGCCCGCGCGCTGAACGCTCCAGGCCGACGCGCCCGGCTTCCCCGCCATGGAAAGCTTCAGCACCACTTCATCGGCGCAAAGCCCTTCGGACGAGTCTTTGACCGCCACCCAGACAGCGTTGGCGTCTTCCGAAAGAGTTTTTAAAATTCCGGCGCTGCCCCCGCCTTCCGGTTTTGAAAGCGCTGAGGTCTTAAGGCCAAACATTGCCTCCGGCGGAAAACTTGAGATAATATCCAAAGCGTCCTCAACCGGCGCGGCTCCGTTTTTTATAAGGTAATTAGGCCCCCGGGCAACAGGGCAATCCACCTGCCCAGGCACCGCCAGAACTTCCCGGCCCTGCTCAAGAGCCGCTCTGGCGGTAATAAGCGCTCCGGATTTAAAATCGCCCTCCACAATAACTACAGCGCGCGAAAGGCCGGATATCACGCGGTTGCGCCTGGGGAAACTTACGGGCAAAGCGCCGGCCCCCATGGGGAATTCCGAGAAAATAGCCCCGCCTTTTTCAACTATTTCAGCGGCAAGCCGGGTATTTTCACGCGGGTAACAGACATTTAAACCGGTGCCGATAACGGCCCAGGTGATGCCGCCGGCTTTAAGAGACGCCTGATGGGCGGCCGTGTCTATGCCGCGCGCAAGCCCGCTCGCCACGGTAACCCCGGCCCCGCAAAGCTCACACGCAAGCCGCGCGGCGGTTCGAAGTCCGTAGCTTGTGGCCTTGCGCGTTCCCACCACTCCCACGGCGGGAGCCGCCGTGCTGAACCGCCCTTTAACATAAAGAACAAGCGGCGGGTCATAAATGTCTTTCAAAAGTTCGGGATAGTCCGGGTCAAGCGCCGTTAAAGCCCGGGCGCCGGCCTTCAGTACAAGGTCAAGCTCTTTGGCGGGATCAAAAGCTCTGGTTTCCCTTACAAACCGCTCCGCGGTCTCAATACCCAAACCGCCATCCGCGGATAGTTCGGCCGGGGTTTTTGAAAGTATTTCCCGCGCCCCACCATAAAGCTCTATAAGACGAAGCGCCCAGTCGCTTCTCAGGCAGGAAAAAGAATTTATCCTTACCCTGGCCAGTTTTTCTTCGTCAACGGAAACGGACATGTTGCCTCTGTTTTAATAGCGAGTATGCTGGTATGCCTGTAGGCTGGTAGGCTAGTAAGCTTTATTTAAGAAAGTACCTTATAAAAACATACCAGCATACCCGCTTACCAGCTTCTTTACTATTTCTTTTTTACCAGCATACCCTTGCTGATGGAAGTTGAAGCGTCCAGCACTTTTGCCCTTACCCGCTTGCCCTCAACACTTAAAACCTCAAGGTTGCAGACACGCTGCAATTCAAAACCGGCCTTCTTGCCTTTTTTACCGTAAACGGAGGTCCCTTTCAGATAAGCTTCAAGGTAATCGCCTATTTTTACAAACCCTTCCAAACGCAGTTTAACCAACACTATCTCACCATTAATAGAAAGGCTGTCAACCATACTTTGGTCGGATGCGGCTTTGGAAGTTATAACGCCGTCCTCGTGCCAATTGTTATTAACTATTTTAACTCCGTTACTCCATTCTTTCTGGTCCGCCGGCATCTCCTCCGAAAGGTCGTTGCTTTTAAAAAGCTCCTCAACCGCCGGTGACTTGTCCGCCAAAGATGCCTTGGCGGGCACAGAGGCTTCAGGCGCGGGTAAAATTTCGGAAGACACAAGTTCCGGCTCTTTCATCGTTTCATCTTCGCCTATAACAGGCTCTTCTTTCACGGCCGGCGCTTTGGCGAGGGGATGAACTTCCTCTGTTATATCCGGTATTTCCAATTCATTTCTAGGATAAATGAGATCGGGATTGGAAACGGAATTTATATTGGCGTTGTAAATTCTCCCCCACTTAAAAGGATCTTTGTAATATTTTTGGGAAAGATCCCACAAGGTTTCCCCGTCTACCACCAGGTGCCTTTTGTTAACGGCAAAACCCCGCTTTTGTTCCTCCGCTGCAGGTTTTACCTCAACAGTTTCCAGCGGGGCCGCAATTTTTTCGGGCTCTGTTTTTTTCACTACGGGACTTTTTACGGACACCCCCGCCTTCGCGGGCGCCGAAGCAACCGCGGATGGTGGGGTTACAACCACTGCCTTTGCCGATTCAACCGCCGCGCCTGCGGGAGCGGACGTTGAAACGGCAATTTTAGCCGTATTCTTCGCCCTTTTGGCGGCCACCTTCTTCTTCTCCGCCGGCTTTACATTTTTAGCGGTGGAAGAGCTTTCTTTAATCCCCTTTACCCCGGCTGCAACGGCTTTGACAGCCGGTTCTTGGGAAGGGGAGAGCTCAAGCGCCATCAAATCCATGACCTGTGTTTTTCCCGCCGCGCCCATGGGGGCGGACGTTGAAACGGCTATTTTAGCCGTATTCTTCGCCTTTTTGGCGGGAACTTTCTTCTTCACCGCCGGCTTTACATTCTTAGCGGTGGAAGAGCTTTTTTTAATCCCCTTTACCCCGGCGGCAACGGCTTTTACAGCCGGTTTTTGGGAAGGGGAGGGCTCAAGCGCCATCAAATCTACGACCTGTGTTTTCTCCTCCGCAGCCTGGCCGGAACCAGAATCCTCACCTAAAAGCTGGACCTGCTGTGAAAAACCGACGGAATAAAACATGATCGCGAAAACCAGGGTCAATAGTATTTTCATTTTTCCTCCAATTGTAAGTGGCTAGTTGGTGGTAGGCAGATATGTAGTATGCAGGGATGATGTATTCCTTATCCCCTGCCTACTACCTTCTACCTACTACATACTACTATGCCCGTTACCTCAGTCCTGCCAGCTCTGAAGCCCTGTCCAGCACCCGGTACTGTACCGCTTCTATCACATGTTCCCTGGAGATATCGGCGGCGCCTTCAAGGTCCGCTATGGTCCTTGAAATTTTAAGTATCTTATCAAGCGAGCGGGCGGAAAATCCAAGTTTATTCATAGCCATTTCAAGCACGGACGAAGCGCCTTCCGGAACACGGCAATATTTGCGTATCTCAGAAACACCCATAAAAGCATTGGCTCTTGTTTTTGATACCGAGAAGCGCTCCCGCTGTATGTCTATAGCTTTTCTCGCGCGAATGGCGATAGCCCGCGAATCTTCGCCTTTGGGGATTGCTTCCCAGTCCGCATACTTTATCGCGGAGAGCTGTATATGCAGGTCTATGCGGTCAAGCAGCGGCCCCGAAACTTTGGCGCGGTATTTATGCACCTGCAAGGGGGTGCAGGCGCACTCTTTGGTGGGATGGCCAAGGTAGCCGCACGGGCACGGATTCATGGCCGCCACCAGCAGGAAGCGGGCGGGATAGACCACTGTTTCCTTAACGCGGGACACCGTTACTTTCCAAGCTTCAAGCGGCTCGCGCAGCGACTCTATGGCCGCTCTTGAGAACTCCGTGAATTCATCTAAAAATAACACCCCGTTGTGCGCAAGCGACACTTCGCCCGGCCTCGGGTTTGAGCCGCCGCCGATAAGCGCGGCGTCCGAGATGGTATGATGCGGCTCCCTGAAAGGGCGCTCGCTTATCAGGCGCGAGCCCTTAACCAGGCCGCTCGCGGAATAAATTTTAGTGGTTTCAAGTTTTTCCTCAAAGCTCAAATCGGGCAGAAGTCCGCCGAAACGCCTGGCCAGCATACTTTTGCCGGCGCCGGGCGGCCCCACCATGATAACATTATGAAAACCGGCGGCCGCTATTTCAAGCGCCCGCTTGGCGAAAACCTGGTTTTTGACCTCGGAAAAATCCCCCAAAGAACTTTCCGCGCGCGGAGCCGCGTCCGCCTCGCAGGGTTTTAAAGAACCTGCGCCGTTGATATAATCAGCCACTTCTTTAAGGCTAGCCGCGTGTAAACACGTTAGCCCCGAGGCCGCTGCTTCACGGGCATTGCCTTGCGGCACTATTACGGCTTCCACGGCTGTTTTTTCAAGGGAAACCAGCATGGGAAGCACGCCGGCCACGGGCCGCAGACTTCCGTCAAGCGCAAGTTCGCCTATAAACACCAGTTGTTCAAGTTTTTTAAGGGCGGCCTTCTCAATTCCGCCCGAGGCGGCAAGCACGCCCAGCGCTATGGGCAGGTCAAAATGAGTGCCTGATTTTTTACGCTCGGCGGGAGAAAGATTTACCGTTATTCTTTTTGAGGGAAAATCAAAGCCGGAATTGCGCACTGCCGCTATCACCCTGTCCTTGGATTCTTTTACGGCCGCGTCCGGCAAACCGACCACTGAGTAAGACGGCAGACCCGCGGCTATATCCACCTCTGCGCTTACATCAAAGCCGTCTATGCCCCGAAGGGCGAGGGTTCGTATTTTGGATAACATAATTCAGAAGCCACCTCTGCTGCCAGTAGGCTGGTAAGCTGGTAGGCTTGCAGGCGTTATTGATGAACTCCTCACAAAGCATACCAGCCTACTCGCCTACTAGCGTAAATTCCGCTCACGCGGAATTTACTTCACCAGGCGGCAGACATCATTCGCTTTGGCGCCCGCGCTCGCGGCGCGCATCAGCTTGGCCACGGAACAGTCCCCGGAATCTCCACAATAGCGTTCCACTTGCACCGAGCCGATATATTCTTCCCTGTGGCCTATAACCAGATTAGAACGCGGGTCGCGTATTACGGCGCCCTGGTGATAGCAATCAAGTTTCATGCCGGGGGTAATGCCGGAGTCCAGCCCCGCGTTCAGGTAAAGCTCCTCACCGGAAGCGTCCGCTATCGTGCACGACCAGGCCTTTTTGTTGAGCTGGCTGGAGATATTGTCCACAAACTGCGCTATGGAAGCCCGCAGGGCCTCTCCTTCAAGAGTTTCATCGTAGCCGCCCTTGGTGCCCATTCCGAGGAAACTCTTTTTTTTGGACTTCGCCTGGCCCTTGCCGGAATCCGCCATTAAAACCTGTCCGCTCTGGGCGTCTATCAGGCGGATGTCAACGGTAACATCGGCCACCTGCTGCTTGGACTGGGTTATAAGATAATCGGACCCTTCTTTCTTTACGCCGTATTGCGACACAGCGCCTACCACTATGGCCTCAAGCCCCATTATTTTACCTATCTCCACCGCCGTCTGGGAATCTACGGTGCCCTGGGCCTGAAGCTTTTGCTCCTCCATAATTTTGTTCATCTTGTCGCGTTCCACCACTATAAACTTGCCCGACTTTACCAGCTCGGTTATAAGTATGTCTGAAGCCGCGCCGCCAAGGCGCCCCTGGCCGTAGGCGGTTTTGTTTTCAAATTCCACCACGCCTATACGGCGCTTCGGGCCCGTGTATTTTGATTCAAGGTGCCTGGTTTCATTGGCGCTCAGCGCCTGCTGCATTTTCACCGATTTTGACGGCGCGCAAGCCGCCGCGAGAATTACAAATCCGCCAAGCGCCGCAAGTTTATTTTTCATTATTTTCTCCTTCTGCAACTTTGCTAGTAGGCTAGTAGACTTGTAGGCCTAATTTAGCAATTCCGCAAAAAGCATACTAGCATACTCGCCTACCAGCCTACCAGCTTCTGCCTCCGGCAGGCCCCGCCCTTTTGCCCTGAGATTTTTCAATCTGTCGGCAAAAGGGCGGGGCAGGCCTACCGCCTGGGCATTCTGTCAAACACCTTGCCGACAGCGGTTTCAGCTTCCTTACGCAGAGGCAACTTTAGCATGTTTTCCACCAGCTTTCGGGCCGAGGCCTCAATAAAAGCCTTTTTAGCCTCGGCCGTGTCGGAATGGAATTTAATATCCGTACCTTTACCCAATGCCTCAAAAAGAGTCTCACCGCTCCCTGCCGAAATAATTTTAAGCCGCAGGATAACCGACTTTCGCACGACAAAACCAAGGTTTTGGAATGTAAAATCCTCAACATCCCCATAACAAAGCAGATCCGCCCCCAGAAGCGCGCCGAGTTTGGCCGACTTAACCGCCGCAAGCTGGCCCCCATCCGAGATGCCGATGGTATCCAGTATCTCATCTACATCCTCAAAAGGAACAGGCGCGTACCCCCACTTTGAAAACTGCTCCCCCGAAAGCTTGCGCATAAAATCCGGGGCCGTTATATCCGTTGACTGGTTGTCAAAAGGAAGCACCGCCACCTTAGAGACCGGGGCTGAACGCAGGTTCGGAGAAACCAGATAAGACTCCCCGGAAGCGCAGGCGCAAAATGCGGCAAAAACCGCAATGAGCGCGACATGTTGAAGGCTGAAGGCTGAAGGCTGAAGGTTTAAAACCCAGTTCTTATTTTTGATATATTTCCGCTTCATCCGTAGTCCCTCAGCCGTCAGCCGCTATCTGTTTGCTGAAAAAACCACTTCCGTCTGGGTCGCGCTTTCAAGCTCAAGGCCGAGCTCGTCCTGACGCAGAAGAGCGCTTGCAAGTTCCTGCGGGTCGGGGCTTGCGGGTGAGACAGTAAACAGCGCTTCCCCATCCGAGTAGCTCTCCAACCGGATGCTTTTAGCGCCAAGCTTATCCGCCTCTCTTTTTAAAACTTTGAGGTTTGATATCCCCCCAAGATTTCTTACCCTCAACTTGAGCTCGAATGATTTTTTTACCATACGCGCAAGATTCAGCGCCGTTCGCTGGGCCATAAGCTCGCCCGCCGAGTAAAGCGCCTTAACGCCGGAGGCGGATTCGGAAGCGTCAAGGGCATTGGCCTGGCTTGAATCCTGAAAAAGCAGACGCCCGGAAGCGGCGTCGTAAACTTCAAGCTTTGCTTCGCAGTTTACCGGATAAAAACCGGTGGCAAGACCCGCACCCGCAGGACGCGCTTCAGCCCTTACATAAAACATCAGCTCAGCTCCCGAATCGCGGCTTAAGCTTAAAAGTTCCGCAAGCGTTTTTTCCGGCGCGGACGGGGCGGCCTTCAGCCAGGAATAATCTTCAAAAACAACCTGTCCGCCGGCGAGATTTTTTTTAAAGGCGTCGGAAAAATTGTCACCGGAGCCGGGTCCGCTTTCCAGAACCTTCAAAGCCGCTTTGCCTGCAACCGCCGGACGCGCGGTTGCCTGCGTTTGCCCGCGCAAACCGACGGTTATTTTTGAAAGTTCCACATAAGCTCGTACGCGCACGCGGTATAAGCCGCCTTCTCTGGCGGCGGAAAGCAGTTTATACTTCCGTATGTAAGAATGCGGGGTTTTGCCCAAGGCCGCAATTTCAGATGGTTCTCCGGAGAAAAGGCCGGCGGCTTCCTCTACCGCGTTTTTAAGAGCGTCTGAAATGGCGGCGTTCTTCGAAACGGCCAGGTCTTTTTCGTTAAAATCGGCAAGGCCCGAAACCTCTACCGGTTCAAGAGAGCTCTTTACGGCAAGCCGTGAAGGCTGGGTGCATGCGGCAAAGACGGAAACCAGGGTAAATAAAACCCCGTATCTTTTAACTGTTTTTTTCATAATTTAGAACCTCGTTAAGAAGTCTTGGAGTCTGAGAGTCCCAGAGTCCGGGAGCAAGCACAATTACCACGACACTCGACGCTAAGACGCTTTGACGCTTAGACTTCACTTTTGTCTCCATTTACTGTTTACCGTTTACTGGCCACCGATTACTTTCCCTGCTCCCTCATCACTTCCCCGCTTATCGGCCGGCAGGGCGAAAAAAAATCTGGCTCCCTGTCCCGGCTTTGATTCCAGCCAGATCTTGCCTCCGTGCTTTTCAATTACCGACTTTGAGATGGCAAGCCCCAGGCCGGTGCCTGGCTGAATGGTTCCGGTCTTGCCGCGATAAAATTTTTCAAAAACAAGCTTTTGCTCGGCCTCAGGTATGCCGGGGCCGTTATCCTCCACGCCTATAACCGCCGCCGTGCCCTTATTACGGCCGGTAACCGCTACATTTGAACCCTTACCGGCGTATTTTATGGCGTTTAAAATAAGGTTGTCTATCACCTGAGTTATCCAGCGCGGATCACCGTGAACGACAGGCAAAGCGCTGTCAACGGAACTTACAAGCGCCACGCCGTTTTCCCTGGCTTTCAGCGCCATATTGGCGACTGAAGTTTTTATAAGTTCGCCAAGCGCCAGGGGCTGCGACTCCATTTCCACCTTGCTGTTCAGACGGGAAATATCAAGCAGATTGGAGATAAGGTGAGTGAGGCGGTTTACCGACTGATCGGTGATATTCAGAAAATTCAACTGCTGCTCGTTTAAAGGGCCCACTTCGCCGGAGAGTATTACCGAAACAAAACCTTTGATGGTGGTAAGCGGAGTTTTAAGCTCATGGCTGACGGTGGAAAGAAATTCGTCTTTAAGGCGGTTAAGCTGGGCCAGTTCGTCGGCTTTACGCGAGATATTATCGTAAAGCGTAACCATTTCTATAATTATGGCCAGTTCATCCGCTATAACAGTGAGGAACTCCAGATTATCCTGGGTGAAATAATTTGTCTTAAGACTGCCCACGCGCAACACCCCTATAACGCGCTTGCCCTTGGAGATGGGCACCAGCATAAGCGAATGAATATTCCAAAGTTTGGCGTAAGCGGTAATAACATCCGGATCTTTCTGCGCGTCGCCTGACATAAAAGATTTTCTGGTAAGGAAAGTTCTGACCGACGAGGAAGCGTTGTTGGAAACCGGAATACTGTACAACATGCGCTCCGCGTCCGTTATGCCGTATGACCCGGGACTCACTACAAGCTCGCCGGATGCTTCGTCAAAAAGCAGGCAGGCAACCACATCGGCCTCCACAATTTTGGCTACTATATTTAAAATTGCCGAACAGCCAAGCTGGGCGTCTTTTTCACTGCCTGTAACTTTGGTTACCACCTCGTAGAGCGCCTTACGCTCTTTGGCGCGCTGTATAAGGCGGGAACCCGCCATATCGAGCTCTCTGACCACGGCGTTAAGTTCCGCTTTCAGTCGGTCGGTTTCTTTTTTCAGCGCGAAAACTTTTCCCTCAATTTTAAAAATAGAATTCAGCTGGCAAGCTATAAACCGCAGATGCGGCTCGGCCAGTTCAAAATCCAGGGAATTGCGCGCTCCGAAAACCATAAGCCTGCCGCAATTTCCAGCGGGAGCGGACGGCATAAACGGACAGATTATTGCGGACTTTATGTCAAAGACCGAAAGCAATTCCGAAGCCGTGTCTGCCCCGGTGATTGAATCAAGCCTTATAATTTCCCCCCCCGACGCCCCCCGGTCAAGAGCGGCCCACTTGCAGCTGCTCATAAGCTTTGGTTCCACTTTAAAATTCTTCAGATAATTTATAAGCTTCCAACCCGCCTCTTCCTTTTCAAAAACCAGCATAGAACTGTCGGGGAAAAGCTTATGGAGTTTGATCAGATAATAGTTGGTAATATCGCCATAGTGCTCAAGAGAATCCGGAATATAAGTGTGTTCCAGTATTTCTTTTGAAAAAACCATAAAACCGGAGAAAGCCTTCTCGTAAGCTTTAAGGCGGCTCTCTACCGGCAGCAGAAATTTAAACTTTATATACCAGTAGGCGGCAAATCCCAAAACCGCCCCAAGAACCAGTACAGGGATAAAATAATTCATAGTTCGTAACTCAGGTTGCCAGATTCACGGGTTAAGATTATTTTTTTCACGACAGCCTTGTATCCCCTGATTGCCAACCATTGAACCGCTGAACCGTGAACCTGAAAACAGTTCCCATAGTTCTATATAAGGTCCATGAGCGTTCCGGTGTAAATTGACTGCGATTTGAGCCGTCCAACCGGTATCCATGCGCCCTTCAGCAGATAACTGTCAAGGATCTTGAATGTAATATGGCGGAACTCTGCCTCCTGAATGCCCAGCGTGGAAGAAGGATGCGGACCAAGCACAATAACCCCGTTCACGCCGCATTCGGCGGCGTAGTCGCCTATTTTAAAAGGGATTCCATAAGTTTCTTCAGGATTATACTCCTCCATAAAAACCTGCGTCCACTCCGCTTTAAGCCCCAGCTCTCCCGCCCGTTCGTGCATTTTGTAAAGGGCGAACTGCGCCTCCCTTTTCATGTTTTTGGGATAAAAAATCCCCCACTTGAACCAGGCGCTGGCGGAGGACTGCGACCATTTTTGGGACGCGGAGTATTCATCAGCGGTCAGGGCGCCGGACACCGCGGTTTCGCCGATCCCCAGCAGCATGTCAAGCAACTGGGCGTGGGAAGAGTTGTTTACCGCGTTAACCGTTAATTTTTCAAGTTTTTTCATGTTCTCAAGGACTTTCATAATTTCCCCGAAGGGCATATGTTTTTCCCAGTTGAAAACAGTATTAAGCTCATTCTCGGAAAGTTTGATATCCATACCCTGCAGCAACTGACTAAGTATAAGCTTATAGGAAGGGGCGGCGGGAGCTTTAAGATCCACCATCCACCCCTGCGTAAACTGAAATCCCACAGTTTCTTCCAGGCTAGAAAGGGCCTTGGGAGGAAAAACAGAGGTAAGCATTACCTGCTTATTCTGGGCCACGAAATCATTAAGCCATTTTGAGATATATTTTTTATTTAAAGGGGAAATCATCAGAAGATGGACGTCATCTATGATAAGCACCTTTATTTTTGAGAACATCTCATCAAATTTTGCGACAGTGCCCTCTTTAACGGCCATTTCCACGCCTTTTGACAACTTTATGCCATCGGTGACAAAAATATTATTCTGGCCGATAGAGGCCGAAAGCCCGTATGAAATGGAATGCACAAAATGAGTTTTGCCGGTGCCTGGCATGCCGAAAATCAACAGAGGATTATAAATAGCCCCCGGGTTTTCAACAACGGCCATTGCAGCTGCGTGGGCGAAACGGTTATGCGAACCCGCCACCAGGTTCTGAAAACTATGAGTGGGAATAAGAGGCAGTTCCATGGACCAGCGCGACTTCAGCTTTGAAGAGATAGGCGCCGAGGGACTTAAGGGTACCGCAGCCTGCATTTTTTGCTCATTAGCAGCCTTAACACGCGCCGACTCCTCTTTTTTAACTCTGCTGGCCGCTTCCGAAGGCATAAAGTTCATGGACGGAGAGACGTGAGCGGGGTTTGTCTCTTGCGCAGGGCTTACGCCATGAGGTACGACCGCTGGTTCTGTCTGTTTTTCCGGTTCGGGCGCGGGCCTGGTATCCGGCTCAATTTTCAACTTTCGCTTTGGCGGTTCAAAGGGCTCAAGGCCCGCGTCCAGGGCGGCGGGTTTTTGTTTCGATTTGGCGGCCCCGGCGCTTAGCTCGCCCATTACTTCTTTGAGCTTTGACATGGTGTCAGCCTCAAGTTTAGCCAGGTAGAGCACAAAATTAAAATCACCCGAAGCCTTTTCCGGTCTGGAACAGACTCCGCTCAGTTTTCTAACGATCAGGAAGATGTCTGTCATCTCCCCTTTTATCAGAAGTTTGTGCCGCGTGGGATTCTTATCGTTTGGCGCGGCTGCGACTTCCCATTTTTTTACCATAGATTTTTGTAACTACTTAGGTTGTTTAAGCTGCAGGCTGTCGTAGTTAATGGCAACTGATGGCTACTGAACGCTACAGAAAGCAACGGCAAGTAAGAGAGAAAACTGCTTAATACTCTTACTTTCCATGGCATTCAATTGCTTTCTTTTGCTTTCCGTTGCCATCAACTATCATCGTGCCCACAGCCTAGCTTTAGCGCAGTATAAGTTCGCTTACAAGGTCAAGCGCGGATGAGTGGTTGAAACTATCCGCGGTCAGGTGCCGGAACAAACCGCCGGAAGAGGAAAAAGCGCTTTCCAATTCGTAAACTTTATCCTGGGGCAAAGTACCGGCGAAAATTAAGCCGGCGGCCTTGGCGTCCGAAACCGCCTGACACATAAAATTCGGATTTGTGTTCAGCTCGAAAGCCTTTACAAAAGCGCGGCGCACAAACATCGGTTTCGACGGCGATTTCAGGCATATAGCGTCAAGCTCTGCAAGCACTTCGGCGCAGAACCAGTCCTCCCCCTCGGGGTAAAGGAACGCCAGGCTTCTTACTCTTTCTTCCGTCACGCTTTCAGGCGGCTGCTTTTGTGAAAGCGCCCCCAAGTCCGCGGCTTTCAGGCGCCTTGAGGTGATATCCGGACCGGGCTGATAAATAACCGTATGCTCGTCACTGGCGCTGCCGGCGGAGGGGGCGATCACAAGAGTCTTATCGTCCGCGGAAGAATTTTCTTCAAATAAAGCGGCGCTGGATGGCTCCAATACCATGCCGCCCGCGGGCGGACCGGCAGTCTCTTTAACCGGCACGGCCGCCGGTTCACCGTCAGCGGCCGGAGGTTGTTCCGCACTTTCAGGGGCGGGAGCCGCTGTAAGCGTGTTGTCGCCTTCGGGAGAATTTTCTTTGGACAAAACGGCGCCGGGCTGTTCCAGCACCAGACCGCCTGCGGCTTCCGGCGCCGCGGGGTCAAGTTTCACTGTTTCGCCTTGTAAATCCTGTTCTTCTTTTCCATTTTCAGCTGGATTGTTTTCATTCAAAGTCATGGGAGCTACCTCCATAATTGTAATTTTTTCTAATTCCTGCTCCAGGTTTTCAGCGCCGGAGGAAGCCGGGGTCAAAGGCGCCGATACAACCGGCTCATCCTTGGACAGCGCCAGAGGCTCAGACGCCGGAGTTTCAGCCCCGGACGACGCCACAGGCTCGCGTCCGCCTAAGGCGGACAGTGTCTCAGCCGCGGACGGCGCCGGAGTATCAGGCATCTCTCCCTGCGACATTTTAAACAAAGTATCTATATCTGGTATGCCTAAATCCATCGTTGATTCATACGAGCGGGGCTTAGCGTGGGCAGGCTCTGCTTCCCGACCTGCCTCCAGCTCCGGCGTGCCTGATAAAAGTGAATTATCCCCGCTATCTGAGGCCGGAAAAACTTTTTCATTTTCAGCCGGAGGAAGCAAATCTTCCGAAGATAGTTCGCCAAATCCGGTTTCAATATGTGGAACACCCGCCTCCGCGTCCCCCGGAGTCCCGGACAGAGCGGAAAGCTCCTCTTTAATATCATCGTCCCCTGCATAGCCAAAAAGAGGAGCGGCGGTTAATGGCTCCAAACCGGATATTTCATCTTCAGCGGTTTTTTGTCCGGCTTGAGCGTCCAGTGCTATTGGAGCCGGAAGGCTGGGAGACTTTCCCTCGGAATCAAGGTTAGCAGACCGCGTACTTAAGTCCGATTTCGGCTTTTCCTGGCCGCCGAACATATAATCGCCAAGACTTTGCGCCACTAGCTTTTCAGATTTTTTTTCAGCGGGAGGAAAGAACGGATCGGCAACGGGGTCCTGAGCGGCCGGTTTATGGAACTCCTCGCCCTCAACAGCGCCAGAGAGTGAGGGCAGGTCAGAGTCACCGGCTGTTCCGTCTTGAACATGGATGTTTTGCTCCTGCGCAGGATAAATCGCTTCCCGGGCCTGTCCTTCCTCACCCGGAGTCGCAATGGCGCGCGTTTCGGCTTTTGGGCCATTGGCGGGGTTTTCAAATTCCACTGGTCCAAGCGGCGGCATCTTTATGCCGTCAAGAATTGAGGGCATACGGTTGAGAAGCCCGTTTAAATCAGAGAGGATATCGTCTATAGATTCTTTCTTTTTATCGTCTTTTTCATCCATATCAGTTCCCCCGCCGCAGCCCCTCCGACTTAGGCGGACGGGGTGGCCTTAGATACAATAATAGACAGCGCGCAAAGTCATTTTACTTGACTTTATGATTAATTATAGCAAGTTTTTGGAAAGTTCTTGGGTTACATCAACTGAAAAGTGGGAACAAAGGCACGGAATGGTAAAAATTATAAAGGAACTCCTTCACTTTGTGCCTATGTGCCTTTGAGGCTTGGTGCCTGTAACGCTACTTCCCCGAAACAAGAACCACCCTCCGCGCCCGTAACTTTTACCATGTACCCCCCCCCCGGTTCCAGGCGGCCGGGCAGCACTACATTTAAAAAATTACCGGCCAGCCCCAACGAGCGTCCCACCCCGCCTCCGCCTGAGGCGGATGCGGGGTCTGCCTCACTTTTGAGTACAAGAACCTCAAGCTCCGCGCCTATCATGGAAGCCGCGAAAACGGACCGAAGTTCCGCGTCCAATTCATGCAGGGCGGTTGAACGGGCCTTTACAATCGGGGGCGGCAGCGGCGTAAGGGCCGCGGCCTCGGTGCCGGGCCGGCTTGAATAACTGAAAATGTGCAGCCCGGCGAATTTGCAGCGCTCAATAAACGCGCGCGTATCGTCAAAATCTTTTTGGGTTTCGCCTGGGTAGCCGGTTATCACATCGGTATAGAGGCCGGCTTGCGGGAAAACCGAACGCACAAAACCGATCTTACGCAGATATGAAGCGGTGTCGTAGGGGCGGCGCATCTCTTTTAAAACTTTGTCCGAGCCGGATTGCAGCGGCAGATGAAAATAAGGGCAGAATTTTTTCCCTCCGCGCGCCAGAATTTCAATCAATCCCTCCGAAATCTCCATAGGCTCAAGCGAAGAGAACCTTAGGCGGAAATCACCTTGAATAGCCAGCAGTTTAACCATTAAACCGCCCAGATCAAGGCCGGTTCCCGGGCATTTATACATGCCAAGGCGCGTACCGCAAAGAACTATTTCCTTAAATCCGGAAGCGACCAGATGTTTAATTTCATTCTCAGCCGCACTGACGGGCTTTGAACTTATGGCACTGCGCGCCTTTGGAACCAGGCAGTAGCTGCATACCAGGTTGCAGCCGTCCTGTAATTTAACAAAAGCGCGTGTGCGGCCCTCAAAACGGCTGACGGCAAAAGCGTCGGGCTTGAACGGCGCGCCGCAAAGTTCAAAAGGGATTTTTTCTTTATCGGTATTGGTAAAAATAAGCGCTGCGGGTGCTAAGGAGAGTATTTTTTCAGGGTTAAGCGTGGCCAAACATCCGGTAACGGCAATGCGCGCTTTAGGATTAACACTGGCGATTTTTTTAAGAAATTTTACCGCGTCGCGGTCGGCAAATTCGGTAACAGTACAGGAATTAATTACAACTAAATCCGCCAAAACCAGGTCCGAAACCGCGCTGTGCCCCAAAGCGGCAAACTTTTCAAGCAGGCTCTGAGTTTCCACCTGATTAACGCGGCACCCAATGGTCTTAAAATAGACTTTCACCCCCACATTCTACAATTTCCCCGCCCCCGAAGTAATAAACAGAGGAAATTCCCTTTCAAGTTGAATAAAACAAAAGCAAAAGATCAGAGGCGTTCAAGTTCACGTTCCAGAATAGAGGGAAAGCCGTTGATTATAGGCCATTGGCCACGGGGAAGCAGTTGTTTGAGTTCGTTCTTTACGGATTTGGGATTTAACGCCCGCACGCACTTTATGAGTTCCGCTTTTTTTGCCGCTATTTCCATTACGGCGAAGCGCCCCCTGATAAGATAGTAGATGTCAAAAAAATCCCTGGGTTCCTTCCTGCGGAACAGGGCCTCCAATTTTTCCCTCGCCATCTCCGTAATAGGCAGGGATTTGACCGAATATGGCACCCACAATGGAGAGGCCGCTAAAAGAGTTTCGGTCGGAGTCTGGCCTTGGCGAAGCGAGATATTCCATTCCACCCGCACCGGCCATTCGTGCACAATTGTTTCCGCCAAAGCGAACCAGCCGCCGCTTGTAGGCGAGGATTCTGCAATGGTGAAAGCCAGGCCGGCTCTGGAAGCCTCCTTAACCGCCAGTTCAATATATTTTCCGATATGAAAAGCCTTTCCCCAGCCGGTAAAATCCAGATCTTCCGAAAACCTCGGGCTTTGGTGCAAAATACGCAGGGCTGTGCCGCCCTTGAATGCCAGTTTCACGTCTTCGCCGCCATATAGGGCGGACAGGAGCACATGCTGGGCATATTCCCGCGCCACATTCAGCTCAGGCGTCTGCCACTTAGCGCTTAATTCCTCTATCTGTGATTTTGAAATCATATTTATACCAGTCCAGAAATTTCTTATTATGAAAGTCCGCTATGCTGCTTTCAAGGCGGGACATATCCGCGCCGCGCAAGCTTAAGCGTTTGTTCAGGGACTCTTTCTTCAAAAACACGAAATAAAAACAGTCCGCCAGGGCCTTTTCCTTTTCGGCGATTAATACACTTTCACCGTTTATTTCCACACCTCTGTAGCCGCCAAACGCTTCCCGTTTTATCGTCCTGTATATATAGTTTACGCCGTCGGCTTCAAATTCCCGCGTGCTTCTTGTTGTTACGGATGTTACGGTGTAGACGGATTCCGGTATAAAGCCGTAGTAGGAAAGGGCGGACGCCAGGGAAATGTATGAAGGTTTATATAGTCTGGCCGCTATGGACCACTTTGAGGGCATCCTAGTCTTAACGGCGTAAAGACCGCGTTTAAGGCGGCACAGCAGAGCGCGGCGCGTATAGCGTATAAGGAGAAATTTGGCGGACACGGCGCCGGTTCCGGTTATCTGCCGGAATTCGCGGCCCGTGAAGGCGCGCAGTCCCGATTTAAGGAGTTTCGCTTCAATTTCAATCCATTTCATATAAGTAGCACTTTTGCTACTTATATAGAATACATCACCAAGGGATGTTTGTCAAGAGGCATTTGCTCAATGCCATTTGCATTTCAACGACGGAAAGAATTTCGGCACGGACCTGGCGTAGGTCTCATATTCCTCGCCGTACAGAGCTTGGAGTTCTTTTTCTTCAAATCGAATGACCACCAGGTTGAACCAGAGAAAGAAGAAAAACGCCATAAATAGAAGGAGCGTGCAGTCAAATACCAGCCACCAGCCAAGGAGCAGTACCACAACGGCGAAATACATAGGGTTCCGTACATATCGCTGCGGACCCTGCAGAATCAGGGGCTCAGTCCGGGCGGATGCGTTGTCCGGCCGTGCCAATTCGATCAACTTTCGCATAGTTAAATAGGTTGAAACGAGTATTTCGGCGGGTTTCCTATACCTGTACACCCAGCCCATAAAAAAGAATCCAAGCGCCAGCACGACAACCCCAAAGCCGCGAAGCGCGGGCGGCATCGACAAACGCCCCGGTATGCCAAAAGCGATTTCCAAGAAGTATCCAAGACCGCCGAAAACCCCTGCAAGACCCCCAATAATCAAGGGCACCACAATAAGAGCCCGCAACTTTAAGCCCATTCTCTTTTCTTTCCCTGCACTATAGCCTTTTGGAAGTCGCCGGCAGGTTTCCGGCACGCTCCAAAACCGGGTTTTTGGGGAAGGAGCCCGTGGTCTTCCATCGGCTCCGGAACGCGGTCCGGCTTGGACGGTCCTCTCCGTCTCTAATGACCCCAACCCAAGCCTTTCCGCCGAAGGCGGACCCGCCGTGCTGTTTGGCGGGAAAACCCTAAAGGGAGCGCGCGGAAAACCCGCCAGATCTCTCTTATCTTCAATATGAAACTTTTTTAATTATCTAATCCCCGCCCTTATTTTGATACTTCCAAATTTACTCACTCACGGATATTAAGAACCATCCCCTATTTTTTCTCTAGACAGCCCCGCATCAGTATTTTTTCTCGCACTTGTAAATGTCAACGCAAGTAAAAGAAAACCGAGGCCCAGCGAACTAATTTGGTATACGATCGCCACCGCATACACTATTGAACCATTGTTTAAAAGTTGGGCGGCATCTAATTTAGACCAAAGAACCGTTGGTAAAAGCACAAGAGTAATGCCCAATAACATCCATGTGGTAGTATTTCGCCAAACCAAACGCAAGGTCACGATTGCCGCCATAGCCGCACCTGCATAGAAAAATATCGGTTCTGCATTAGCACGAGTTGCATTACATTCGAAACCGCACGCCGTACCCCCAACCATTGAAAGGCCCAAGAACGCCAACAAAAGCGCCGGTATATAGGATACAACTGCAAGAAAATTTATTTCCTTAAAATGAGATTGCATAAGGCTTATTCTAAAAGCAGATTTTTCCCCCCATGATAACGAATTTCTAAGCAGAGTTCCTATGGGTATAATACAAAATAGTGTGGCTTGCTGATTCACACACGTGGTCTACATATTAGTCATAAGGCTTGGCTGCAACCGACGGGTGGGATATTGTGACGTATCGTGAAAAGGGTGGGGCAAATATTACCTTTAATTTAAGGAAGCGCCGTAAGGTAGGCCAGAGAAACGTGATAACCAAAGGGGTGGCGGCGGGGTATATTTGCGGGGGTTTTCCGGAGGCCGACTTGTCAGGCAAGGCGGCTGAGGATAAGGGCGGCCGCACTGTGGCCGACCCGACCCCCGCAAATATATCCCGCCGACAGGCCCCCCTTACTACTACACAACCCCATACCCAAAGCAATAAATCCGGCGTTACATTTTTTCCAGGCTGCAGGGGACTTGTGACGTGTTTATTCGAGGGCGTTTAGGAGGGCGCAGGTTCCGGCGAGGCAGGCGGTTTCGGCTCTCAGGGTGTATTTTCCGAGGTCAAGCGGCAGGACGCCTTTTTCGGCGGCAAAATCGAGCTCGCCTTTGGTGAATCCGCCCTCCGGCCCTACAAAAAGACGGACATCAGTTTTCCCGGCGAGAGCAAGCGCCGTTTCCGCAGCACTTTTCCCGCCCGGCAATGCCAGAACGGACACCGCACCCTCCGAAAGCAGATCGTCAAATTTACGGGGCTTTTCAAGACCGGGCAGGCGGCCACAGCCGCACTGCTTTGAAGCCGCGAGAATTATATTCTGAAGACGCGCAGACTTGCGTTCCCAGTCGCTGAAAAGGTCAAACTGCGCCCTGGAACTTATCACCGGCTGGAAGGTTTCCACTCCCGCCTCGGTGCAATGCTCAAGCAGACTTTCCACCGCCTGGCGCGAAACCACGGCGAAACAAAGAGTAAGTTTAAGCTTATATGCCGGGCTTTTCAGACTGCCCTTAAGCGGGCCGGAAACCAGGCCATCCTCTATTGTCTCAATTTCCGCCGAGTGACGAAGGCCCTGCCCGTCAAAAATTTCAATAAGGTCGCCTTTTTTACCGCGGGCGACCCTTAGTATGTGGTGCGATTCTTCGTCGCCCGCGAAGAACCGTCCGTCCCTGATATTTTCCCGGGGGATGAAGTATTGAGGCATAGTTTTTAAAAAAATTTATCTGCCTTAAGCCATAAGCCGTATGCCATAAGCTGCGAGGAGTTCTTTAATAAATAGCCTATGGCTTATGGCGGGCGCGGCGCCCTTATGGCCTATGGCAACTAGTTTTATCCTAATATTTTTTTGAAAAAACTTTTTTCTTCCACACAGGCCGGCGGCGGCGTTTCACCGAAAGTAACGGAAAGAGCCTCAAAAATTTCGCGCTGCCTGGGGGTAAGCTCGTGCGGAATTTCCACTTTCACCTTAACAAGCAGATCCCCCCTTTTTTTAAAGTTGGCTATGGGCATGCCCTTTTCATGCACACGCAATATCCTGCCGTGCTGTACGCCCTGTGGAAGTTTTATTTTCACACGGGCGCCCTCTATCACCGGCACCTCAATTTCCGCGCCAAGAGCCGCCTGCGCCACGCTTACCTGGCACGAATAGATCAGGTCCGCGCCCTCTCGCTCAAAATGCGTATGGTGTTTCAGCGAAACCTGTATATAGAGATCGCCTGAAACGCCGTCGCGCGAGCCGGCATCACCCGCGCCGGATACCTTTAACACGGAGCCTTCCTCAACTCCGGCCGGGATCTTTACGTTCAGAGAAGCCGCTTTATTTTTCCGGCCCGAACCGCCGCAATCCCTGCAGGGCGAACTTACAATTTCACCCTGCCCGCCGCAATCGGGGCAGGTCTGGCTGAATGAAAAAAAGCCCTGCGCGTACTGCACACGACCCGCGCCCCTGCACGCGGGACATTTTTTAAGGCCGGTTTTAGGCTTGGCGCCGGTGCCGCCGCATACTTCACAGATTTCAGTGCGGTCAAAATTAACCGGGACCTTCACCCCGCTGAAGGCCTCTTCCATGGTGACTTCTGTTTTATATTTCAGGTCGGCGCCCCGCCGACGGCGGGAACCGTGGCTTCTCTGGCCCTCTCCCCCGAAGAAATTATCAAAAATATCACCGAACATGTCCCCCAGGTCGGCATTTTGAAAGCCTCCGAACCCCCCCGCGCCGCCGCGCCCGGCCTTCAGGCCCTCAACGCCGAACTGATCGTAAATTCCGCGTTTTCCGGCGTCGGACAGAACGGAGTAAGCTTCATTTATCTCCTTAAAGGCTGATTCAGAATCTTTATTGCCGGAATTGCGGTCCGGGTGATGTTTAAGTGCCAGACGCCGGTAGGCCGATTTTATTTCGTCGGGACCGGCATTTCTGGCCACTCCAAGAAGTCTATAGTAATCGTCTGAGGACATAGTTAGGGATAGTTTTGAGTTATGAGTTGGGAGTTAGGAGTTGGAGAGTTGGGAGTTTATAAACTCATAACTCCGAACTCTAAAACTCTTGGACTCCCAAACTCTTAACTCTCAACTCACAACTCTTTAAACTCTAAACTATTTCTTTTTCTCGTCAACCACTTCGGCGTCTACAATATCTTCTTTAGCCCCGGCACCGGCTTTAACGCCTTCCGGTTCCGCGTCCGCGCCCGGAGCGCCGCCCGCTGAAGCGCCTGCGCCCGGGCCGGCTTTCGTCTGTGAAGCCTTATATATGGCTTCGCCCAGTTTCTGGGAAACCTTAAGCGTTTCTTCCTTGGCTTTGCGCATCTTTTCAGGGTCGTCGCTTTTAAGAGCTTCCTTCAGTTCGCTCACGGACCGCTCTATGGCAAGACGGTCGTCGGCGGAAACTTTGTCGCCGTGTTCCTTAAGGGCCTTCTCGGTGGAGTAGAGCACGGTATCGGCCTCGTTTTTTGCCTCCACTTTTTCTTTATATTTCTTGTCCTGCTCCGAGAACTGCTCGGCCTGTTTCACAAACTTATCTATGTCCGCCTTGGACAGCTTGTTCGGAGCCGCGATGGTGATATGCTGGGCTTTTCCGGTGCCCAGATCTTTAGCCGATACCTGCAGCAGGCCGTTGGCGTCTATGTCAAAGGTCACCTCTATCTGCGGCATGCCGCGCGGCGCCGGGGGTATACCGTCAAGGTCAAACTTCCCTAAAGACACATTATCGCCCGCCATCGCGCGCTCTCCCTGCAGAACATGGATGGTAACCGCCGGCTGATTGTCGGCCGCGGTGGAGAACACCTGTGTCTTTTTTACCGGTATAGTGGTGTTCTTGTCTATAAGCGGGGTGCGCACGCTGCCAAGCGTCTCAATGCCAAGCGTGAGCGGCGTGACGTCAAGCAGTAGAACATCTTTTACGTCGCCGGTGAGTACAGCGGCCTGTACTGCGGCGCCGGAAGCCACGCACTCCATGGGGTCTATGCCGTGCTCAATTTTTTTACCCACGGAATCCTCAACGAAGCGGTGCACGATGGGCATGCGGGTGGGACCGCCCACGAATATGATGCGGTGGATGTCCGAGCTTTTAAGTTTCGCGTCGGCGAAAGCGGTGTCTATGGACTTCTGGCAGCGCTTTACTATGGGCTCCACCAGAGACTCCAGCTTGGCGCGGGAAAATTTCAGCGCCATATGCTTCGGGCCCGAGGCGTCGGCCGACAGGAAAGGCAGGTTAATCTCGGTTTCCATTGTGGTGGAAAGCTCAATCTTGGCTTTTTCGGACGCTTCCCGTATCCTCTGCATGGCTGTGGAGTCTTTTTTCAGGTCTATGCCGGTGTCTTTGCGGAACTCGTCAGTTATATACTCCACCATGGCGTTATCCATGTCGGTGCCGCCAAGCTGGGTGTCGCCGGAAGTGGAAATAACGTCAAAAGTGCCTTCTTTTCCAAGTTCCATAATGGTCACATCAAGAGTACCGCCTCCAAGGTCAAACACCATTATTTTTTGGTCCTTGCCTTCTTTGTCTATGCCGTAGGCGAGCGCGGCCGCCGTGGGCTCGTTTACCAGGCGCACCACCTCAAGGCCCGCTATGGTGCCGGCGTCCTTGGTGGCCTGGCGCTGGTTGTCGTTAAAGTAAGCGGGCACGGTAATAACGGCCTTCTCGATCTTTTCACCCAGAAAAGCCTCGGCGTCCTTTTTAACCTTCTGCAGAAGGTAGGCCGAAAGCTGCTGAGGCGTGAACTTTTTGCCGCCTATAGTGTATTCGTGGCCGCTGCCCATTTTGCGCTTGAAGGCGGAAATGGTGCCTTCCGGGTTAGCCACGGCCTGACGACGGGCCGGTTCTCCTACCAGCATCTGGCCGTCTTTTGTGAAAGCCACATAGGACGGAAAAGCCTTGCCGCCCAGAGTGGTGCCCTCGGCCGACGGAATGATGGTGGTTTTTCCGCCTTCCATCACCGCCGCCGCGGTATTTGAAGTTCCAAGGTCTATGCCTATTATCTTTGCCATATTAGTTTCCTCCAATTGTTTTTCTTGAAATTTTACACTTTACACTTTTCACTTTGCTTTTTCCCCCGTTTCTTTCTCCGGTGGCGGCGCTTTCTTTTTTGCTATTTTTACCCTTGCCGGCCTCAGCACATTGTCGCCGTAGTAAAAACCTTTCTGCAATTCCTCGGTTACCAGGCCGTCGTTCGTATCGTCGCCGTCTACCACGCCCAGTATCTCGGTGGCCATCGGGTCGTAGGGCTTGCCTACCGGTTCCATGGGTCTGATACCCTCTTCTTCAAAAACTTTTGAAAACTCCTTGAATATCATTTCCAGGCCCTTCACAACATCCTCAACCTGTTTTGTCCCCGCGCCATCCTGCAGTTTACCCATGTGCTGGTGCGCCGCAAGCAGCAGATCGTAAAGCGGCAGGAACTTCAGTATCGCCTCCGCCTTACCCCAGCTTATAAGAGAAGGCCGCTCCTTTTCCATCCGCTTACGGTAATTCTCAAAATCCGCCTTCAACTGCACAAGCTGGGCGTAATATTCTTTCGGCTCTTTCGCGTCCGCCACTACGGCGTCGGCGGACGGAGCGGCGGCCTTTTTAGGCGCCTCCGGTTTCAAATCCTTCAAGTCGTCTCCGCAGACACACTCGCAGTTTTCCACAGCGGGCTGTCCGTTTTCCTGCTCTTTTCCGGCTTCCTGCGCTTTATGTTTTTTACCTTTATCCATATATTTTAATCTTCGCAATTACGCCCTTATCCCACCACCTGTAGCAGGTGGTGGGGTTATTCTTCAAAATCCATCCCTTCCCATTCGCCCAGCATCTCCTCCACCATGGAACTGACATTGTCCACTATGGAAATCATTCTGGGATACTCCATACGCTTGTAGCCCAGTATCCCCACCAAACCCACGGCTTTATCGTTAACGCAGTAGGAAGAAGACACCAGACTGAAATTTTTAAATTCTTTTATGGCGTTCTCCGAGCCTATGGTGACGTCCACCAGATGTTTTCGTTCGTCCGGGCCGGTAAGTGCCCTGCTTTTCAGCGAGCAATCCCGCAGGCGTTCGCGCAGCATACCGGAGAATTTATCTTTTTCCTCAAGCAGACGGGCCACATTACGGATATCCTCAAAGTTATCCGCTTCAATATTCTCGTAAATGCGGTTGAGCCCCTCAAAATAAAGCAGATCGTCGTTTTTAGCGAGATTGGCAAAATAGTCGGAGAGTTTCTTCAATAATTCATCCTGTCCGGAACCAGCTGACTTATGCGAGAATTCCTTCCAGATAACACGGGGAATATCGGCCACGGGAAGATCTTTAAGGCGCTTGTTCAGTTTCACGGTGAGCGTTCTAAGCGCGCTTTTTTCGATCACTTTATCAAGAGAGAAGGCCGCGTGCTTCATAATCCCTGAATGAGCGAACAGCACGGAGAGCACGCTTTTTGGGCCCAGGCTTATAAGATCAAGGCGTTTTAAACTGTCCTTGTCCATGTCGGCTGATATAACAAACCCGGCCCACTTTGACATATCGGCCAGCATTCTGGAGGTATGCTTTAAGAATCCGTCCAGCTGCTCAACGCGCCGCTCGTAATCGTCTTCCACGCGCGCTTTCTCGGTAACGGCAAGTTTTTGAAGACGGAGGACATTGTCAACATAAGCGCGGTAGCCTCTGTCGGAGGGAATACGGCCGCCTGAGGTATGGGCCTGGAAGAGATAGCCGGTTTCCTCAAGCTCCTTTAATATATTCCTTATAGTGGCGCTGGAAACATTAAAGCGTCCCTCGGAAGCTATAAGCTCGGAACTTACCGGACGGCCGGTGCTTACATAGTTATACACCACCCAGTTAAGGATTTTGTCTTTACGGTCCTGCGCCGCTTCAGGTTTTAAAACTCTCATAACATCATCCTGCCTGCCAAGCCGTCTGATGGGCACCACCGGAGTCAGACACGGCATAGCATAAACTATTTTTAGCAATCAATACGCCAGACTGCTAAAAATATTATACACCATGGTGTTATAATTGTCAATAGGTTGGTCAGAGTGCCAAATATGCCGGGGCAGCGCTACCCGAAAGTTGACTGCAACTTTCGCCCCAGAGGGGCCGCTCTTTTGGCTGCGGGGTGCAGCCTAATGTCCCGTGCTTATTCCGATTGGCGCGAGTTATACTCCAAAAGGGCGGGGTAATCCAGCCCTTTTGCCCAATAATTCACGAATCACAGGGCAAAAGAGCTGCCCTCCGGGCGAATCCTTCAATTGAAGGATTCGGACTATTTGAGAAAAAAATTAATGACAGCGTCAAGAACGCGGTCGGGCAAAAACCAGTTCAGAAAAATTATAATTCTGGCCTGGAAAGGCACAGGGTAGCGGGCCCCCGGCCGTTTGGAGCGCAGCGCCTTAAGAATTACCGCGGCCACAACTTCCGGACCGGGCGCGCCCTTCCGATAACCAGCCCTGAATTTAGTGATCAGTTTGTCGGCAAGCGGCGCGTAGGGGCCGGAACCCGGGCATTTCGAAAGACTCGCCAGAGCCACGCTGTCCCACTCGGTTTTTATGGGGCCCGGTTCTATAAGCACAACCTTAATGCCGAAGCGGCCTACTTCCAGCCGCAAAGCGTCGGAATATGCCTCAAGAGCGTGTTTGGAGGCATGGTACCAGCCTCCCAGCGGCATGGTTATCTTTCCGGCGATGGAAGAAATGTTTATAATTTTACCGCTGCCCTGCGCGCGCATTACCGGCAGAACCAGCTGGGTAAGGCGGGCCAGACCGAAAACGTTCACTTCAAACTGCCGGCGGGCTTCCGCCATGGGAACATCTTCAACAGCGCCATTAACGCCATACCCGGCGTTATTTATAAGCACATCAATACGGCCTTCTGCCTTGACCACCGTTTCAACGGCATTTTTCAACGAAATATCGTCGGTAACGTCAAGCGGAAAGACTTTCGCGCCAAGCGGCTCAAGCTCTTTAAGCTTATCCAGCCGCCGGGCGCCGGCGTAGACCGTATAACCTTCTTCAAGCAGCAATTGCGCGGTGGCCCGGCCAATGCCGGACGACGCTCCGGTTATCAGGACTATCTCAGCCATAAATTTATCCTTTACCTAACAGTTCAGTCAGATACTTTGTCACCCAAACACCTATGGCAGATGGTGGGGTCATTCCCGCGACTGTTGGCGGGAATCCATAAATCTCCGGCTTTTTAATGGATCCCCGTCCGCCTTCGGCGGAGCGGACGGGGATGACAGCTTTTTTAAAGCTGCTTCCCGTGCTGTTCCTACCTACTATATACTGCCTACTTCCACCTATTGCGTTAAGAACAGATCCTTTGTTACCGTGTATCGACCATCCAGCCAGTCTATTACTTCCTGCGCGGCCTGGGCGGTAAAATTAGCCGGCGAAACCAGATAAGACATATAAATTTTTTTAAGAAGTTCCTTTTCCCCGGCAGTCAGCACGTCCAACCCCTTGTCCGCAAATTCCGGCAGATTTTTTTCAAGCTGAAGCGCCATTTCACGGCAGGTGACAATTTCAGCGGCCTTAATAAAAGCCTCCTCCGCTTTGCAGCCGGCGCCGGCCTCGTAACTCATCTTCAGGGTAAGAAGCACAATTTTTGAAAGCTCGCTCTGGTTCATGGGGTTTACCGCGTGGGCGGCCAGCCATTTGCCGATTCCGGCCGGGCGGCCGGTCATGGGCCGCAGATGCAGGAACTTGCACATCCTCGGCCCGTCATTTACCGGGTAATTATCCCAAAGGAAAGGCTTGCGCCCTAGAAGGCCGCCGATGGAACGCAAGTGTTCTTCGCTGTAAGATTTTGAGCAGACCAATTCCCCCGTCCAGAAAATACTGACTTTGGGGTCAAGGCCGCGGCCCAGCTTCCCTAAATAGTCCTCGGGCATTTTGCCGAAGAGTTTTTCAAGTACCGGATCCAGTGAATAGTAGGTGGGGCAAAGGATGAACTGTTTGGCGGCGGAGCGGGCGGCGATCCAGTTCACTATCTCTATCTGGCGCTCGGCAAGGTTTGGCAGGCCGCCTTTCATATCGTCCATCAGTATGCCCAGTTTATCCACGCCAATGCGGTTGAAGGCGTCTATGCGGTTTTGCAGAAGGCCGCGCACTTCGTAGTTAAAAGGCGAAAGATAAATTTCATACGGACTGAAACCCAGGCCGAATTCCAGTCCGGCGGCACGGCACTGTTCGGACAGGCGTGTCAGATTTTCTTCAAGGCCTTCAGGGAACGGCTCTCGCCATTTCTTGCGCAGATAGGCATCGGCCTTCGGAGCATAAATGTAAAATGAAAAACCATGCCTTTTAAGGAAGGCGGCCCCTGCGGCACGCTCCTCCCAGCTCCAGGGCTTTCCGTAAAACCCCTCAATAACCCCAAGTTGAGTTTCCGGCATTTTACATCTCTCCATATAACAGATTTCTTACTTTTTTCTGAAAAGTTTTCTCTTTCTATTCAACAGTATAGTAAAAAAATCCCTTACACCTCCCCCAACCACCAAAAATGTGCCCTCACAACCTCAAAAAGGTAACAGGAACCTTTTAACCTCTCTAAACGCATTGTGAAAAGGTAGCAGCTACCTTTTTGAAAGGGCTAGGCGGAATGAGCGGTCTCCCAACAGCCCGTTTCGCTTGCTATCAAGCAACCGCCATTCTTTATCAGAGATATTTTGGTTTATAAACTCAACATACAGTTTACGCGCGTTTTCCGGGTTGTCGCTGAAAATAGCCATAGCCTCCGCCGGATTTTCAATCACGCTGTCTCCTCCGGAAAGATACGCTCTGTGACTTGACCAAAAGTAATTCTCAGGCTTTAGCGCCATTCCCGCCTTAACAGGGTTCACATGTATATAACGCACCAGGGCAAGAAAATATCTGTCTTTCTGTACGAGCCGGCTATTGAAACGGCTCTCAAAAAGATGCCCGGTTCGCCTGTATTTTGAATTAAAATATCTGTTGTAATCCAGATTCAGGCGGTACATGCCTTCACTTATGTTGGCCAAAGGCGTTTCAACACATAAGTGAACATGGTTCGTCATTAGAGCATAAGCGTGAACCCTGATATTAAACTCAGATATCCCTATATTGAGCAGGTTCAAATACGTAAACCTGTCGGCCGTATCCAGGAATAATTCCAATTTATTATTTCCCCGGGTCATTACATGGTAGTAAGCCCCGGGATAAGCTATCCTCAATGGCATCGGCATAATTCCCCCTTTTAAAAAGGTATCTGCTACCTTTTAAGTATAGCAGAGAACCACGACAGCGTATTGTCGTGTTAAAAAAGCCAAAATTTCCACAGCTGTCCGGGGAAAGTTTTAAACTGGGGTGGGGTGTAAACCGAGTCGGACCTTAGAATAGGCCAAATCTCCTATGAGAAAGGGATTTTATGTCAATTTAGCGGTGCTGTCCGGTAAGGCGGCAAAACCGGGAAATGCAGAATCATGTCCATTTTGGGGGATGGCTTGCGTCGTTGAGCGTTTTAAAAGTCAAGCATGACGGTTTCCGCAGGGAAATACTCATAAATACGGCTGTTTACGCCAATTTTTTGTGATATGTGGCGGAATTTCCCCGGACAGATGTGAAAATTTCGCTATTTTCCGCAAAAAGGTAGCAGGTACCTTTTAGCTTCTCCAAGCGCATTAGGAAAAGGTAGCTGCTACCTTTTAAACAGATAGGGGCTGGATATTGGATGTAAAAGTTACCGGCGGATTATTGATATGCCGTCGTAATCCAGCCAGTCGTGGGAGAGCGGGCTGATTATGGCGTTTTGGGGAACTGTTACTTGAGCGCTACCGGGTTTAAACATACGGCGTATTTCCCAATCGCTCAGGAAAACTTTTTTCCCCAGCTTCGGGACTTTTTTTAAAACAGGCTCCGCCCCGCCCGGCTCACGCCGGGAAAGGTGCAGCATTATAATATCTTCAACGGCGCCCTTTGTTAACATAAGGCAGAAGTGTAGAGTTTAGAGTGTAGAGTTGAGAGTAAAAATCCACATCTCTACACTCTCTACTCTCCACTCTACACTATCAACTATGACACCTTTACCGATATTTTCGCCGTATACTTATCAAGGTCGTCGTGAGGCCTGGGAATAACGTGAATGGCCACAAGTTCGCCTACCTTCTGGGCGGCGGCGCCGCCGGCTTCAACCGCGGCCCGCACAGCTCCCACTTCACCTGTGCAAAGCGTGGTAACATAGCCGGATCCTATCTTTTCGTAGCCGATAAGGTGCACATTAGCGGCCTTGGCCATTGCATCAGAGGCCTCTATCATGCCTATGAAGCCTTTTGTTTCAATCATTCCCAACGCTGGTTTCGATTCTGACATTTCTTCCTCCATTACTACAGTGGTCAGTGGCCGGTTTAAAGAGCGGTACAGGATGCTGTTGACCACTCGCCACTACCCACTGGCCACTTTTTTAATACTGTCCTTTCGCGGCCTGGCCGCCGGAAACTATTGCTATGCTGGCGCTTGTGCCAAGGCGGGTGGCCCCGGCTTTTATCATGGCCTCAGCCGCTTTGGCGTCTTTTATGCCGCCCGAGGCCTTAACGCCCATCTCCGGCCCCACAGTTTCACGCATCAGCGCCACATCCTCAACAGTGGCCCCGCCCGAGCCGAAGCCGGTGGATGTTTTAACAAAATCGGCGTTGGCCTGTTTTGCCATGCGGCAGGCGCGCACTTTTTCATCTTTGGTAAGGTATGAAGTTTCAATGATTACCTTCAAAACCTTGCCGCGGGTGGCTTCGCGCACGGCCTTAATATCGTCAAGCACAATCTGGTCGTTGCCCGATTTAAGCGCGCCTATGTTTATTACCATGTCTATTTCTTCGGCGCCGTTCGCCATGGCGTCGCGCGCTTCAATGGCCTTTACCGTAGGCGTGGTGGAACCAAGCGGAAAACCTATTACGGTGCAAACTTTTACGCAACTGCCGCGAAGCATTCTGGCGCATAATGACACATAACCTGGGTTCACGCAAACAGAGGCAAAGCGGTACTTGCGGGCTTCTTCACAAAGCTTTCCTATCTCTTCCTGCGTGGCGTTGGCCTTAAGCAGGGTGTGGTCGAGCATGCCGGCTATTGAAGTACTCTGGGAATCGGGGTTACAGAAACTTACTCTGTCCACGCCCATGTCTTTGACCTGCTGGGCGCTGTAGTTGTTTAAAGGATTGCATTTCTGGCAGTTGGGGCCACAGGTGTTTTCCTCAAGACGGCAGTCGCTTTGGGAAGAGGGGCAGGGTTTGGCAGGAGTAAAACCCTGGGGCTTGCCGACAGGATTTACCAGCGGGTGCCGGAAGACCTTGCCGGACGTGCCCATTGTAACGGAATCGCCGGGCATTTGCCGAGGCGCGAAACCTGAGCTTTTTTCCTTCATAATCCTTGCCACTTCAGCCGCAATTTTTTTTATGTCCTCGTCATTCATAAGCTTTCCTTGTCCTTACCAAGATATACCTTATCAACTATCCCCGCCACCACGGTGCGAACCGGCGCCTTGGAGTTTTTTAAAATTTTACGGGCGGAACCGCCCTCGTCAACAATAAGAACGGTGTCACCCGGGCCAGCGCCTTGGTTTCCGTCCACGGCCATAACAGCCTCACCGATCAGCTTATCCGGGGCTGAAACATCCACAGCTTTTACAATAAGCAGGGTGGCGCTTTTAAGCCCCGCGTGCTTACGGGTGGCCCAGACATTGCCGATAACTTTAGCGATGAACATGCACAGTTCCTTGAAGTCTTAGAGTCCAAGAGTCTTGGAGTCTTAGAAGTCTGAGAGTTTATAATTCAAAAGCACGGAAACCAGGAAAACAAGTCATCCCTTATTTGACTCTAAGACTCCCGACTCTCAGACTCACGACTTCAGTTGTTTGCCGTCTATAATTCCTACTATGGCGGCGTCTACCGGGGGGAGCGGCATGTTTACAGCCGTTTCCCCCTCACAGCCCTCAAATGCCACTATGGCTTCGCGGGAGGCCACAAAAAAAACAGTCTCACCCGCGCCCGCTCCAACAGTATCTCCGGCCACCAAAGGATCTCCTGAAGGTTTGTCGGTTTCCCAATCAAGAGGCTGTATTAAAAGCAGGGTTTTACTGTCCATACCGCAGCATTGCCTTGAACAAAACACCCGCCCTATAACCTTTGCCTGTTTCATAAATTTAAGACACATCTATTGCCATAAGGGCGCTGCGCCCGCTATAAGCCTTAAGCTTTAGGCCATATAGCAGAAACCTTATTTATAATAGTTCTTAAAGAACTCCTTAAAAAGCCTACGGCCTATGGCTTACGGCATATGGCTAGTATCTGTTCTCTATCGCCGTTATCTTATCAAGACGCTTCTGGTATTTGCCGCCTTCAAAGGGGGTGTTCAGCCACATTTTAAGCATTTCCTGAAGGGCCAGCTCGCCATGCGTTTTACCGCCCAGGCACAGAATATTGCAGTCCTCGTGGGCGGCGGCAAAGCGGGCTGAAATAATATCGTACGCGCCAACGGCCCTGATACCCGGTATTTTATTCGCGGCCAGCGGCATAGCGCCGTTAAAGCCGTCCACAAGAACGCCTTTTTCAAATTCTTTTTTTCGCACAGCGTCCCCAACCAGCATGGCGATGTCGGGGAAATCCACGGATTCCGTTGAATAACAGCCAAAATCCGTCACTTCGTGGCCAAGTCCCTGCAAAAACTTTTTAATTTTCTCTTTAGCTTCAAAGCCCGCGTGGTCCGCGCCGATAACAATCCTCATAAAGCCTCCTAAAAGTGTTCAGTGAACAGTGGCCGGTGGACAGAGAAGAAAATGGTTAGCGGCCGGTTTAAGATTGTTCTCTATTCTTTACTGAGCACTGTTCACTCACCACTGTCCACTTTACCAAATCGCTTCCCCCACATGTTCGTGGGCGTTCGGTATTACGATGCGGCTTACTATTGCGTCTTCGCCCACCGCCTTAACCGCGGCCGAAACCGCTGTGCGCACCGCGCCCACCTCGCCGGTAACGGTCAGGTAGCCCTTGCCGCCTATGCCGCGCCCGGTGTTGACTTCAACCACATGCACGAAGGCGGCCTTTGCCGCGGCGTCGGCGGCAAACAGCGCCGGCAGTGCTTCTTTGGTTTCCACTATACCTACGGCCTCAAGCGTAATTCCGGATTTAATACGTTTGTTAAGCGCGGCCAGCGCACCCGCGTGGATATTTCTTATTACGTGTTTCGCCACCAGGGCATTGCCGGCCGTCTCCGCGCCTTTAGACATAGCCGACTCAACTTCTCCCAAAGCGCCTGACACGGCTATAATATATTTACCCCTGGAAATTGCCAGGTGAATTTCAGGCTTCACCCCCGCCGCCTTGCACATGGCGTCAAGCGTCTCCACGCCTTTGGCGATGGACGAAGTTTCAACAAGCCCGATAGCGATATTTGCCTGCATATTTTCTCCTTGGGACATCTAAATTCCAGAGGTCAGAGGACAGAGATCAGAAAGCAATCTGCCTTCTAACTTCTGACTTCTACCGGGTATCAGGCTTAAAATTCCTTTCAACCTGTCACCCGCAACCTGATACCTGTCACCTAATGCCAAGTCAATTGTCAGCAGCGTAGTTCTTTTCCGCTGTTACAGTTCCATCTTCGTTAAAGATCTTAAGGGCGGATAATCCATTATCAATAAAAACAAACTCTTTCTCCAGTTTACCTTCCTTTGAATACGCCCGCGCAATTCCGCCCGGGCACGCCCCCGCCTGAGAAAGAATGCTTAATCCATTGCCAAGCAGTATCTTACAAAGATACGTCCTCTCTTCGTAAAAGCTGAATTCCGAACCGCGCGCAAGCTTTATGGATTTTACCGTGATATTTTTTGCCGCGGCGCTTTCCACCGGAGCGGCCGCGATGTGCCCGGCTTTATAAAAGGTTTCAGATTTAACGCTGCCGTTAACATCGTATTCTTTAAGATACCCGTCTGGAATACCGTTTTTAAAGTCCTGCTCAAACAGCGGCTTGCCGTTTTCATTGTATATTTTAACCGACCCGTCCAGCTTCCCGGCGGTATAATACGCCTCATTTTGAAGCATGCCACCGGGAAAATATGTTTTAAGAGGCCCGTATTCTTTGGACTTTATCAGGGTTTTCTCGGCTTTTAAAGTCCCGTCGCCATAATATTCGGCGTAAAAACCGTCCGGCAATTTTCCTGTGCGTTTCAGCAGAGCGCCGTTTTTACCGATAATTTCCACGGCGATGACAGTTTTATCCTTGAAGTAGGTCCTCTGGATTTTACCCGACTTAAAGTTTACGGTTTTGAAAGCATGCTTTTCACTCTTGTCAAGCCGGGAGATGAGCGCAGCGGCATTGGGAAGAGCGGTATTACGCGGAGACGGCGTGTCTTTCCAGGTTTTTTTAAAGGTCATCTTTTCAGCCGACACTATTTTGGCGGTTTGCACGATTAATACCCTTGCGTTTACTTCAACTTCTTTGTCGCTTACATCATTTAAAGTCCCGGTCAATACCGCTTCGGCGCCGAGTAATTTTCCCATTTTCCGGGTTGACGTTTCGTCCATGGCCCCCGAAATCTGAAGTTTTAATTCGCCCGCTACTTTTTGCAACAGGTTCCGCTCTATAAGCGTTATCTTTTTATTTTTCGCGAACAGAGTCGTCAGTCTTTCCTGCACCACCGCGGGACCGTCCGACTGTCTCCCGTTTATATACGGAAATTCAAGCACGGCAATTTTAATATTCGGATAATCCGCAAGGCCATGTTGAAGCCTGAGCGCAAGTTTTTCAAGCGGTTCCGAAAAAGCCGGCGTACAAATAAACAAAAAAACGGTAAAGAACCCTGACTTTTTAATTATAGCTCCCGTATGGCCTGTTTTAAGAAACGAATACATAAGCAAGTGCTGAAGCGCTGAAGTTTTTAATATCTCCCTGCTTCAGCGCTATATTACGCGATGCGGAAATATCCCACCAGACTGCACTGAAGCGGACGCGCGAAATGGCGGGTTTTGGTTATACCGTCGCCTGTAGGCGTGCCTATAGACATTGAAGTGTAACCTTCGCCAAGGCCCAGACCGTGCAGCGTGCAGGCGTTTTTCACGAAAATGGAGCAGGCCATCCGCCGGCCCATTTTTGTCATATTCCTGACATCGGTGGAATACATACCGGCGGTATGGTGATTTTCTCCCTCGGCGTAATAAGCAAGCTCAATGGCGGCGTCTATATCCCTTACGGAGGTAACGGGAAGCACCGGGCTGAGCTGCTCCGTCAGCACATAGGGATGGTCGTTCGGAGTCTCGGCCCAAAGCACGCGGATGTCGTCTGAAATATCAAGGCCTATGGCTTTGGCCATCACGCTGGGATTTTTGCCGACAAAATCCCTGTTGAGCTTAGGTTCACGGCCGGGAGTAATTATGGCAAGTCCGGCGAGCTGGTCAATTTGCTTCGGCGAAAGCTCGCACGCCCGGGGGTCTTTTCTCATACACTCCAGGAAAACCGCTTTTGCCTTTTCGGTCACTATCACTTCTTTTTCGGCTATGCAGAGCACATTATTGTCAAAACCGCAGCCGGTTATTATCTCGCGGGCGCAATCGGGGAAAACCGCGGTTTCGTCCACCACAATAGGCGGGTTGCCGGGGCCGGCGGCTATGGTTTTGCAGGCCTTGCCGGCCGTCATAGCCACTTTTACTATGGCAGGCCCGCCGGTGACAATGTTCATGCGCCCGAGCGGGTGAGCCAGAAGTTCCCTGGTGCTCTCCTGCGTGGGGTTCGCCACCGTGGAAACGAGGTTAGCCGGGCCGCCGGCGGAACGGATAGCTTTATCAAGGATTACCAGGCAATCCTGCACGCATTTTTTGGCCGCGGGATGCGGCGAGAATACCACGGCGTTACCCGCTGAAAGTATGCCGATGGCATTGCTGATTATGGTAGCCACCGCGTTGGTAGAAGGAGTAATTGAAGCAACCACGCCGAAAGGCGCGTACTCAATCAAAGTCAGGCCCTTATCGCCGGTATAAGACACCGAGCTTAGGTCTTCAACACCGGGAGTTTTTCCGGCCGAGAGTAAATTTTTCTGTATTTTGTCGGCCACCCGGCCCATGCCGGTTTCAGCCACGGCCATTTCAGCCCAGCGCCGCGAATTCTCAATTGAGACCTCGCGTATGGCGGCGATAATAACTTTGCGCGCTTCAAGGCCTAAATCCTGAAAAATGACCTGCGCTTTTTCAGCCGCCCTGACCGCCAAATCCACGGTACTGAACACGGGGCCTTCGCCGCCTGACAGCGCGGCCGGAGCGGATTCAAGCTTCAGATTTCTTACAACCTCTCCCGCTATTCGCTGGATTTCTTCTTCAGTGATAGGCATAGCCCTTATTCCATTTTATCGCTGGATTTTTTAAAAACCACTTTCCCGTCCTTCTCTATGGTGTCTACTATGGCGAACACCGTGCAGTCAACGGGGGTATTCTCGGTTTTGGATGTCTGCCGCGCGCTTGAGCCCTGCACCAGAAGCACAAGCTCCCCTATACCGGCGCCCACGGAGTCCACCCCCACTAACGTATTTCCGCGCGGCTTATCGTCAAGTCCCACCGGCTGAACCATAAGCAGTTTAGTCCCCACCAGTTTGTCGTCTTTGCGGGTGCAGACCACATTGCCTGTTACTCGAGCAAATAGCATAAAGCCTCCACTGGGGAAGTGAATAGTAAAGCGTAAAGGGTAAAGAGTTTAACAGGTTCCCTGAACCTTATAGCCCTTTACTGTTTACACTTCACTCTTTACTTCTTCTTCGCTTCGCTTATCGGAAGTTTGCCTTCCAGGTCCTGGTGCGGCTGGGGAATAACATGCACGGAAACCAGTTCCCCCACTTTCTGCGCGGCGGCGGCGCCGGAGTCGCAGGCGGCCCTGCAGGCGGCAACTTCGCCCCGGAAAAGAATGGTAACCAGACCCGAACCGATTTTCTCATAGCCGACAATTTTAACATTGGCGGATTTTACGGCGGCATCGGCCGCTTCCACACAAGCCACAAGACCTTTGGTTTCTATCATTCCTAATGCGTCCATTTTGTCCTCCATTCGAATATTAGTGATTAAGTGATTAAGCGATTGAGTGATTAAGTATTGATAATCCCACGAATAATAATCCCTTTCTTAAACTCAATCACTCATCACTTAATTACTCAATTACTTTCCTCACACCATATACGCCGCGTCGTCGTTTTTAAGGCCGGCGGCGTTGGCTTCTTCAACATCAAGATGCAATTCCAAAGCAAATTTTTCGGAAACACGGCAAAGGATCCGTTCAAAAATAGTTTCGCGGTCGGTACCTGCGCCGCAGCGCACGCGCGCATGTTCGCCGTCTTTTATTTTAAAAACACCGGCGTCTTTGGGGTGAAAATGTATATGCCGTTTTGAAAGGATAACCCCGTTTTTCAATGTAATAGTCCCCTTGGGACCTGTTATTTTTATGCCGGGGGAATTTTCAAGCTTGCCTGAATCCCTTATGGGCGGCTCCAGCCCCAGAACCCTTGAATCGGCAACAGAGATTTCCACCTGCGTGTAGGTACGGTACGGGCCTATCATACGCACATTTTTGATGGTGCCCCTGGGCCCTTCCACCGTAACCATTTCATTGCAGGCATAAAAGCCGGGCTGGCGCAGCTGCCGGTACAGCACCGGCTCGGCGTCCGCGCCGAATACGGCTTTAAAATCTTCTTTGGTAAAATGAACATGACGGTTTGAGACTCCAACCGGCACAGGCTTATCCGCCCGTTCCTGCCGAAGTTTAAGATCGTCCACTATTTCTTTCACCAGTTTGTCATCCATATGCTTGTCAAGACTTCTTCTGCTGGTATGCGGGTAAGCTAGTAGGCTTGTAGGCGTTAAATGCATACCAGTATACTAGCCTACCAGCGAAAGCCGCCGGACTTCGGCGGCTTTCTTAGCGCACCAGCGCGGGCTGATAATGTATCACTCGCAGGAATTTGTCCGCCTTAAGGCTTTCTCCGCCCACCAGCGCGCCGTCAATATCTGGCTGGGCCATAAGCTCGTCCACATTGTCGGCTTTAACCGAGCCCCCGTAAAGCACGCGCACGGAAAGCGCGAAATCTTTGCCGTAAATACGCTCGGCCTGCCTGCGAACGAAAATATGCGCGTCCTGAGCCTGCTGCGGGGTGGCGGTTTTACCGGTGCCAATGGCCCATACCGGCTCATAAGCAATAATGACTTTAGCCACGTCTAAAACCGGGATACCGGCGAAAGCGCCGTTCAACTGGGTTTCAAGCACACGGTAGGTCTTCTGCGACTCCCGCTCTTCAAGCGTTTCACCTATGCAGAGCACCGGCGTAAGCCCCGCTTTAATAGCGGCTTTCATCTTTTTGTTTATAACCTCGTCGGTTTCAAGGAAAATTTTACGCCTTTCAGAATGGCCTATGATGGCGTGAGTGCAGCCGGCATCCAAAAGCTGCGCGGGCGAAACCGCGCCGGTAAAAGCTCCTTTCTCCTCCCAGCACACATCCTGTGAGGATAAAAACATCTTTGAACCGGCTATGGCTTCTTTTACCGCGTGCAGATTGGTGAAGGTGGGGGCAAGCAGAACTTCGTGTTTCAAATCCGGATCAAGGCCCTTTTTAATGGCGGCAGCCAGTTCGCCCGCCTCTTTAACAGTAAGATGCATTTTCCAGTTTCCGGCTATAAGAGGAGTCCTGTGTATTGAAGCCATGTCAGTTTTTCTCCCGTTTCGTAATAAAACATTTTACTATTATTATGACTATGAAAACTAAATTAACTCTTTCAATAGCTCTTTACGGGGATTTGGTATTACAACTTTTTCCACAAGCAGACCCTTTTTAGCCACTACTGCGGCGCCGGCTGAAACGGCGGTTTGCGCCGCGGCCACAGTACCCGTAAGCGTTACAAAAGCCTTGCCGCCAAGCGCCATGGCAAGACGTATTTCAAGCAGCTTTACCGAAGCGGATTTAACGGCTGCGTCTGCGGCTTCTATCAAGGCCGAAACCGAAAACGCCTCTATAACACCAAGCGACTCAAGTTCATCCGCCGGTACCGTACCGGCTATGGCCGGAAACACATCCGGGTGGATGTTTGGTATGGCAAAGCTGTCCACAAGCGCGTGGGCGGCCATGTTCGCTCCTGCCTCAACCGCGGCGTTTACGTCGGCCACCGTACCCGCCACCAGAACTATATATTTACCGGGGCAGACTGACCTGGAAAGTAAAAGCTCCACATCAGCCATTTTCAGCATGGCGTCGGCGGTTTCAAAGCCTTTGGCCACGCTTGAGAGTTCAACGCCGCCGATTGAATTGTTCATAAAATTCCAAAAAACCGCTGGTATGCTGGTAGGCTTGTAAGCTTAAGATTCCGCCCACCCTACTACTCACTGTTTAGTGCTTGCAGCAATCATCTTCACGCCGCCGGATTATGCCTCTATCTCAACGTATTTCTCGTTAACCTTCGCCACTTTGCCGGAAATGCTGGCGTGCACGGGGCAGCCCAGTTTGTCTTCCGGCACCGAACCCACCACCGCGCCTTTGCGCACTGTCTCGCCCGGTTTAACCGCGGGGACGCAGGGAACTCCTATGTGCTGGGTCATTAAAATTTTTACTCTGGCTGGTTTATAGTCCGTATCAAGCCATGGCGCGTCAACATTGTAAGGTGCCAGCCCCAAACGCCGTATAAGTTTTGACACCGGCACCTTTCTGAAATCCCTGAGCGGATGCGCCGCGGCCCCGTGCGATGCCCCCGAAGATGAGTTTTTTAAATTTATCTTTTGTTCGCGCAAATCGGCCTTCGCCGAAACGCAGGCCGCTCCGGGATGGAGGCTTTCGGGGCAGGAATAAAGGCTGCAGAGCATACATTCACAGCAAAGCAGACTGTACTCGCTGTGCAGTTTCTTTTCCGGGCCGGAAAAGAGCAGATTTCTCATTACACGGTGCGGCTGGACATTATGGCCAAGCAAATACCGCGGGCAAAGCTCCGTGCAGAAAGAGCACTGATCGCAGACTGACTTCCCGATACGCGAAAAAACGGGACGGCTTTGCGCCTTTTTGGTTATAAGCGGATGGCTGCGCGGCAGGACTATAAACCCGGCGGAGGTTTTGGTTATAGGCGCGCCAAAATCAAGCAAAACCTTTCCCATCATGGGCCCGCCATCTATGGCGGCGGCGTCTTTTATTTTCGCGCCGCCCGCTATTTCAACAGCTTCGGCGCAGGTAATGCCGACCGGAACTTTTATGGTGCAGGGCTTGTTTACCTCGCCCGCAACGGTTACCCATTTTTCCGTTACGGGCGCGCTGTGCGCGAGGGCCGCGTTGTAAAGCGTTTCCACATTATTCACCACACAGCCGGCTTCAAGCGGCAAAGCGCCGGGCGGCACCACGCGGCCGGTGAGCTCGTAAACCAGGCATATCTCGTCGCCGGCGGGATAGTAATCGCCAAGCGCAAGCACCCGGATATTTTTTCTTCCAGCCGCTATTTCCTCAAGACGCCTGATTATTTTTTCGTGTTTTTTCTTTATGCCTACCACGCCTTGCCTGGCGCCGGTGGAACGCATCATCAGCTCAAGGCCGTCTAAAACTTTTTCAGGAAAATACTCAAGCAGTTTCTGGTCTTTTTTCAGCAGCGGCTCGCACTCAGCCGCGTTTACAATTACGTATTCGGCGCGGGCACGCGCCTTTACATAAGCGGGAAAACCCGCTCCGCCGGCGCCCACCACGCCCGCGGCTCGCAGAACCCGGCCGAATTCAGAGGAAAAGTCGGACATCATAAGTCACAAGAGCACAGGCGCATAAGTCACAAGCAAGAAACTGCAAGCCACAGGGCACAAGAAAAAAATACTTCTGTTCTTTCTTTGCTTGTGCTCTTGTGTTCTTGTGACTTGTGCTCTTCCTTCACCGGCTGACCATGCACTTTTTCACGGTATTGGCCAGACGTTTTATGCCTTCTTCTATTTCATCTACTGTCGGATATGAGAAATTCAGCCGCATGGTGTTTTTGCCGGAACCGTCGCAGTGAAAAGCGGAACCGATCACATAGGCTACATTTTCTTTTAACGCCTCCTGGAACATATCATCGGCGCTCATGTTGTCCGGCAGGCGCACCCACAGGAAAAGGCCGCCTTCCGGCTTCGTCCAGGTAACGCCGTCGGGCATGTATTTTTCAAGCGCCCCCACCATGGCATCCTTCTTTAATTTGTAAGTTTTTTTTATAACCTCTATATGTTTCTCAAAAAAACCGGAGCGCAGGAAGTCGGCCGCTATCAGCTGGTTAAGGCTGGAAGTACAGAGGTCGAGCGACTGCTTGAGTATTTCCATCTTCTTTATGATCTGGGGGTGGGCAAGTACCACACCGAGGCGCAGCCCCGGCGCGAAAGTTTTTGAGAACGTGAACAGCGAGATGATGTTATCGGTTTTCCGGGTATCCTGGTCCAGGCGGTAAAGCATATCGGGCGCCTTGCCTTCAAAGCGTATTTGCCGGTAGGGAGAATCCTCTATTACAGCCACGTTGTATTTTTCAGAAAGTTTTATGACTATTTTCCGCTTTTCACCGGAGAGGGTGACGCCGCTGGGATTCTGGAAATCCGGCACCAGATAGACGAACTTGTAATGCTCGCCCTGGTTTTTAAGCCAGTTAAGTTTTTCTTCAAGCATTTCAACGCTTACGCCGTCGTCCTCAAGTTTTACCCCTACAAAATCCGCCCCATAAGATTTAAAAACCTGGAGCCCGCCCATATAGCTTGGCATTTCCACCAGCACCGGGTCGGAGGCGTCTATAAAAAGGCGGCCGACCAGGTCCAGCGCCTGCTGCGAAGCCGTGGTAACTATAAGATTTTCAGGCTTAGCGGTTACTCCCTCGTGTTTTTTTAGGAATTTAATGAATTCTTCTTTTAATTCCGGCAGACCATCGGTGGGACCGTATTGCAGCGCCACCCTGCCTTTTTTCGCCATTATTCCTTTCACGGATTCGGCCACAAAATCGTACGGGAAGTGCTGCGGATCCGGCAGGCCGCCGGCAAACGAGATAACACCCGGTTTATTTGTTAGTTTTAGCAGCTCTCTTATTACGGATGCCTTGGTACGCCTTGGCGCAGTTGCGATGTTTTTTGCTATATCTATCATAAGATCCTCCGCGAAGTTTCAAGTTAAGGCCTTACAGCTGATTCACGCAACTGCACAGGCGGTTCAGGTTGACGGTTTTTAGGCGTAATTCCCTACTCTATTTTACCGTCAGCCGGTCCATCCGCGCAGTTACTAATTTACTCAATTAAAGCGTGTATTTCAAGGAAAAAGTTCTCCGGCGCCGGCGCTTGAGATCTTCACTTCGGCCGTTGAAAAATAATCGGCATTTTCCTTGTAATACTCAAACTTGTCGGAGTCTTTTTCAAGTCCCGCCTTTTTCGCGTACCAGCCCGCGGCCGCGGGGTATGTTTTATCACGAAGAGCCGAAAGCCCGGGCGGGAATGGCCGCGCTGTTTTGCGGCAGGCTTTTTCAAGGGCTTTTAAATGCTGGCTGAGTATATCCAAAGACATCTTTTTGGCGTGGTCGCGGGTAAAGTCAGCCGCCTCAAGTATTGCAAGCGCGCCTTTTGATTTGAGTGAAAGCAGTTCAGCCCGCGGCACGCCGTATTTAACCGCGTTTTCATCCGCCATGGCAAGACAGTCCAGCGCGAGCGGATAATTTTTCACTTCAAGCGCCGCCGTACCCGCAAAAAGAAGCGCCGCCGAACTGAAAACGGGCCAGCGCTTCAGGTAGAAATCTTCCAGGTAACGGTCATAGGCGTTTTTCTCAAGCCGCAGCCGCTCTAATGCCGCTGTTTCCCCGATATAGTCCCCCGCGCGCCCCGAAGCGTATGAAAGTATTTTAGCGTCCTGTACGCTGTTTTGCTTATAGGTTTCGGCCTGCTCAAAACTAAGATAGCCGCCCACTTCGTCCTCGTATTTTTTACGGATCCGCTCGCGATAGGCCGCCGGGTCAAGCGACAGCTTCAGGTAACCGCCAAGAGCGTTTTCGGTGTAGAGGTCGTAGTACGCCCCGCTTATAAAAGCCTTCAGCAGTTTTGGCGAGCGCTTCATTTTTTCGTGGGTATACAGGTCTTCGGTAAAATACGCCTCATATTCAAATTCAAGGGGGATGGCGGCGGCGGAGCCGCCGTAATCCGGATAAAGATAGGTCTGCAGGGCGTGAACCAGCTCGTGCAGGTAAACAGAGTCGGCGCGTTTTACCAACTCAGCGCGGGCTTTGGAATTTTTAAGCAGGATCTCAATTACCTCAGTATCTTTACGATTCTTCACGCCGAAAAACCGCATAATAAACCGGGAATTGAAATATATGGCGTTGTCCTGGCGTGAAAAATAGGCGAGCCACGGCCCCTTGTCACTGCGCAGAAACAGGCGGCGCCGTGAATTTTCAGGCCCGGAACGCGCGAGCCTTGAATAAAGCTCACGACCGCCGCTTGAAGCGCATATTATTTTCTTGAAATCCCCAGCCAGAACCATATCCAGCCGCGCGTCATAAGGATACGCGCGCGCCGCGCCGGTTAAGGATAAAAAAAACATGCCAAGCAGCAGGCACTTCATTATCACCCATCTTACAAAATTTATATTTCAAATTTTGCGCTTTGCCCTTTACATAGCATTTTCTAATTCAAACATGATGGTGAAATGTATCGTCGTTACTCCGTCGTAATTCTTTTGCTAAGCCTCCATTTCTGAATGTTTTTGTGCCTCTCGGCAGCACTTTTCTGAACAACTTGTCTTT
>Ga0209417_1000405_pt1 | contig 105330 bp, 89 predicted proteins | sample RifGroF2_FD_184002 | JGI IMG/M metagenome (GOLD analysis project Ga0209417, IMG submission 184002) | Groundwater microbial communities from Rifle, Colorado, USA - Groundwater F2 (SPAdes) (version 2) | ecosystem: Environmental > Aquatic > Deep subsurface > Groundwater | place: Rifle, Colorado... | reverse complement strand
TTCGGATGGACCCCCTGTTCTATCTCACGAACAACTTGTCTCTTAAATGACTCACTATACCTGAAAACCTCTTTCATACTACTTGCCTTTCCTTTTGGCAAGTGTCAACTTATTTCAGGACAAGACATGAATATCCAACACCCAATATCCAATTACCAATTACCAAGTGAATACATTTTGGACAAAGCAAACTTGGACATTGGACATTCCTTGTTGGATATTGGATATTCGAAATTCATTTATTTACTTTCGGTGATCTTCCTTCTTGTTCTTGGAACAGCTTTGTCGGCTGCCGATGTCGTTCCTGCGGGAAAGGGTTCCTATGCCAGCGCGCCTCCGAGCGAGAAAGAGGTAAATGAGCTCTTCGCGAAGAAGCCGAACCTCGAACCGGAGGTCGCCAATCTGCCATTGCCGACAAACGACTGGTGGACGACCCAGCTTATGGAAACCTGGCCGGGCAAGATGTGGGCGACTCCTGCTACGATCAGCGCCAACGGAGCAGGTGTGAGAATCTGGTATCCAATGGGATGGAGCCAGAGCGGTACGGAGATGGAACAGGGCGAACCGCTGGAGGTCGTGGCAGTGAACCGCGGTCCTGCGGCACCGGATGCAGATCTTGTGATATGCGATTTCGAATTTGATACCTGGCCCGCTGACTGGAAGGTCACCGGTACCGGCTGGGGAAAAGGCCCGGTAAGTGGTACTACCACCAAGGGAAAGGCGAACGGAATCGCCGGACAGCGTTACGCAAACAGCATCATTGTCGAAGGCGACCGCGGACAGGGAGACATGCTTGTCTCTCCATTCACTATCCAGCGTGACTACATTTCCTTATTAGTGGGAGGAGGCAGCGATGGGAAGAAGGCCCGTGTCGTGCTCGAGGTTGATGGCAAGGAAATATATTCCGAATCTGGTAAGAACTCGTGGGACTTCACATCGCGTCTCTGGGACGTCAAAGCCTATAAAGGCAAGAAGGCGCAAATCCATTTGATAGACCAGACGGGAGGTGGATGGGGCTGGGTGGCTGTCGATCAGTTGATCCAGACCAACAGCAACGCGCCGGCATCTGCAGGGCTGTTCAAGAGCTGTTCTACAAAAAGCTGGGGAGATTGGACACAGGTCATGCGCCTGCGCACTGAACCGGAAAAATATATTGATGCCACCTATGGACACGGCCTTCCCTATGTGTGGATTGAAAGCAAGAATGTTGATCTCAACGTCCCTGGCACCGGTGACACCATGACCGATGTTTCCGGCAAGGCGGTGAAGCTGCCATACACCGGAGATGCACTAGTATTGACGCGCGGTCCTCGCACCTTCGCCCTGTTTGCGCCGGATAAGACTGAGTTTTTGCCGGTTGGAGGTGGAATAGATCTGAAATTTTCCGGCAAGGACCGGTTTGTGGTTGTAACGTTGCTGCCCGATGCTAAAGCTGCACCTATTTTCCAGAAGTACGCGTATGCCGTACCTCGCGACACCAAGATGACTTACCGTTACGACCGCGATGCCGGAGAGGTTGCAACCACATGGACGATCATCGCCGATTCGCTTCGCGGTGATTCGAAGGAAGTATTGCAGGGCTGGTTGCCACATCACTATCGCACGGCGAGACAGAAACTGCCTTTCGTGGAACCGACATTTGCTACTCTGCGCGGCAAGATGTGTCTGGCTCCGGGAAACAAGTTTGAAATCGCCTGGCCATTCAAGGGACTTCTTCCGGTAATGCCGGCTCCGATGGTCATGGAAGGTCTGCTAAATCCGTACCAGCCTGCACGGATGACTGAGTTCATCCAGAAATGGACTGCAGAAAAATCCAGCAAGAAATACGGAGACGACACCTATTGGGGAGCCAAGGATTTCCTTACAATGTCCCAGGTGATGTCAATGGCGCGGCAGCTGAAACTGCCTGAGGCCGACAAGCTGCGCGATATGACCAAGACATGCCTGACCGACTGGTTGACATATACTCCCGGAGAGAACGCTCACTACTTCGCCAAGTACCAGCTGCCCTGGAGCGGACTGGTAGGGTTCAAGACCAGCTATGGATCTGGGGGATTCACCGATAACCATTTCCATTACGGATATTTCACTCTCGCCGGAGCGCTGATGGCGATGGAAGATCCACAGTGGGGCGCGGACTTCGCACCGATGCTTAAAATGGTCGCCAAACAGTATGCTAACTGGGACCGCAAGGACAAGGATTTCCCCTGGATGAGATGCTTTGATCCGTGGAACGGACATTGCTACGCCGGTGGCGGTTCGAATCGGGACGATGGCAACAATCAGGAATCATCATCCGAATCCATGGGAGGATGGACCGGTCTGTTCCTGCTTGGCGTCGCGCTGAAGGACCAGGACATGATCGATGCTGGAGCCATGGGCTGGGCGATCGAGTCCGAATCCATCGCCGAATACTGGAATGACTATTATGCCTGGAAAATTGGACCAGAGGCGTCAAACTATTCTCCGAACTATAAGAACAAGCATTCGATCGTCAGCGTCCTGCGGGACCGCGATATCGGATACTGGACCTGGTTCAGTGGTGATGCCATTCATATCTACGGCATCCAGTGGCTGCCGATGTGGACTTCGCTGCAATATCTCGGAAAAGATCCTGCGTTCGCCACCTGGCAGGTTGACAACATGCTGAAGGCGCAGGGCAAGGGAACGCCTGTGACATTCTCGAAACTTGGCGATGACTGGGGAAATATCGCCGTCGGATATGTCATGTTCGGTGATTCCGCGCGGGCTGCAAAAATCCTGGACGAGGCCTATGCCGCCAACGACAAGCTGGGCCAGTTCGGACGGGCGACACTCACTTATTATTACACTCACAGCCTGCAGTCGCTAGGACAGATTGACTGGAACTGCAACACTTCGATTCCGTCCAGCACCGTGTTTCGCGATGCCAAGGGCAAATGCACGGCTGTCATCTACAATCCCGATTCCAAGGATGCGGCGGTCGGAATATTCCGCGATGGCAAAAAGATCGGAACGGTGACCGCACCTGCCGGAACTCTTTCCAGGATTGCAGTGGCTGATTAGTACTAATAGTCTCGAAATAGAATGGAGTTCCAAAATAGGAGGGCGGACATTCTTGTCCGCCGTGGCGTAGTTCTTCAGAACGAAACCTGGTTCGCCAAGACACGGGTTGGAAAACCCGCGCTCCGTTGAAGACGAAATGAAGATAGCAGATTGAATGAAATCAATAGTTAAGTAAATTGATAGCAAGTTATTCATTAAAAGTATGTTGGGCTTTAGCCCGACATTGATTAGGCGGGTTTCCTTCGACAGGCTAAGGACAGGAAAACGCTACCTTATTTAAATGTAAATGGAAATCAGATGTCCGAAGAGAGCAAAACAAAACTTGAGAGCTTTTCACGATTCGAGCCAATTATCTTCGTGGCCGTCATCGTCATCAGCATCGTATCCGCCTTATTTTTCCTGGTAACAAAGACGGCGGTGAAGGATGAAAGGACTGCCGACGGCCGCATTGTCGTCAACTACTGGGAGAAATGGACAGGATTCGAGAGAGACGCGCTGGTAGAGGTAATTGACGACTTCAATAAGTCCCAGGACAAGATTTTCGTGAAGTTGCTGACGGTCAGCACTATCGACCAGAAGCTTCTTCTCGCCACTGCCGGTGGAACTCCTCCCGACATTGCCGGAGTATGGGTTCAGAATGTGAATGTCTTCGCGGAAAAAGGTGCGCTTACGCCCCTCAACAAGATGCTTGAGAAGAAAGGCATCTCCAGGAAGGACTATATTCCCGTCTTCTGGGACCTCTGCGAACGCAAGGGATTCATGTGGGCTCTGCCTTCCACGCCTGCGACAGTCGCGCTCCACTGGAACAAGAGGATGTTCAGGGAGGCCGGATTGGATCCCGACAAACCGCCGAAGAGCCGTGCCGAACTCGACGCGTTGAATGAGAAATTGACCATTGTCTCGATCAGGAGAAATGGCGAAATGGCGAAAGTGCGTTACACCGAACTCACCGATGAAGAAAAGAAGCAGAAGAACTTCGACATAGTCCAGCTCGGATATACGCCGACAGAACCCGGCTGGTGGAACGCAATGTGGTGCTACTGGTTCGATGGTGAGCTCTGGGACGGGGAAGGCAAAATTATTGCCGACAGCAAAGAGGATGTGGAAGCCCTGAAATGGTTCAAGGGCTTCGGGGATAAATACGGGATCCAGAACCTGAGGAACTTCGGCGCATCGTTCGGAAATTTCTCCTCTCCGCAGAATCCATTCCTTTCCGAGAAGGTCGCCATGGTCATCCAAGGCGTCTGGATGTATAACTTCATTGAAAAATATGCGCCGCAGGTCGAATGGGCCGCGGCACCTTTCCCGAGCCTTGGAGAGAATCCGCAGAATCCATTTGTCTCGATAGCTGAATGCGACGTGCTTGTGATCCCAAAGGGTGCAAGGCATGCAAAGGAGGCTTTCGAGTTCATGAGCTATGTAAACAGCAGGGGGCCGATGGAAAAACTCAACATGGGCCAGCGGAAATTCAGCGCCCTTGCCGAATTAAGCCCCGATTTCGTGAAGAACCATCCGAACAAGTATATCCAGGTTTTCATAGATCTTGCAAAAAGCCCCGGGGTCAGGACGATACCAAAACTGCCGGTATGGAATGAATACGGTACTGAGCTGTCCGTCGCCTACGACCAGGCGTTTACCGGAGTCTTGAGCCCCGAAGAGGCGCTGAAGAATGTCAGGGAGAGGACGCAGTGGAAGTTCGACAAGATACTCAAAAGATGGGACCTGATAAAGGATGACAGGATGAAGGAATGGAGCAAGGCAAATGACGCGTGGTGAAAAATACAATCTGAAGATGGGACTGCTCTTCGTGAGCCCGTGGATATTCGGTTTCCTGGTTTTCACGGTCTACATCGTCGGTTCAGCCTTCTTCTATTCGTTCTGCGATTACGATGTATTTTCCAAGCCTGTCTTGATTGGACTGACGAACTACACTGACATGGCGTCTGACAGCGTCTTCTGGAAGGCCCTCTACAACACGCTGATATTTGCGGTCTTCGCAATCCCTCTCGGACTTGTCTCATCGATCTGCGTGGCGATTCTTCTGAACATGCCTGTAAGCGGACGACCATTATTCAGGACGATCTTCTTCCTTCCATCACTAGTCCCAGCGGTGGCGACATCAATGATCTGGCTCTGGATATTCAACGGGAAATTCGGCCTGCTGAACTATTTCCTCAACATGGCCGGACTTCCAGGACCCGAATGGCTGACCAATGAGAACTATACCAAGCCCGCGCTTATCCTGACTGTCATCTGGGGCATTGGCGGCTCTGTAGTGATCTACCTTGCGGCATTGCAGGAAGTTCCAATCCAGCTCTACGAATCGGCTGAGATAGACGGGGCAGGATTCCTCAGGAAGCTCTGGCATATAACGCTGCCTTCGATATCGCCGGTCATCTACTTCAACCTTATAATGGGGATAATCGGATGCCTGCAGGTCTTCGCACAGCCGTACATAATGTTTGGTGCAGGAACTGGCGGACCCAACCGATCTGCGCTGTTCTATGCCGTCTATATATATGAGAATGCATTCACATACAACCAGATGGGCTACGCCTGCGCCATGGCATGGATACTTTTCATGATAATACTCGGGCTGACATATATGGCGACAATGCTCAGCCGTAAGCACATCCATTACGGGGAATAAATGATAAAACTAAATCCATTCGGGAAAATGCTGGTGTTCTTATTCCTTGTCATAGGATCTATCGTTTTCAGTACTCCGCTGATCTGGATGATTTCCACGGCTCTTAAGCCGATCGAGCAGACGATGAGCATGCCTCCGACCTGGCTGCCATACAGGTATTTCGCCGACATCGACGGGAAGAGGACCGCGATAGTTCCGAAATTGAGGATAGAGGAACCTTCAGTAGCCATACTACATGAGAAATCGGCTGAAGCCACGGTTGTACCTGAGAGCAAAGTTTCAAATATCCAGGAGAAATACAAAGTACTAAAGGAAATTCCCGCCAGCCAGAACACCCCTTGGGTATCTGTGGCTCTGGAAAAAATCAACGGAGATGAGAACACTGCTGAGGAGCATTATTTCCCGATGAAGAGCATTGAACGGACGCTCTGCTTCCGCTGGAGCAACTTCAAGGAAGCGGTCAAGGCGATGAAATGCTTCTGGATGTATCTGAAAAACACGCTCATCCTTTGTTTCTTCACTGTTGTGGGCACGGTGATATCCAGCGCATTCGCCGCATATGGTTTCTCGAGGATACAATGGAAGGGAAGAGACAAACTTTTCCTTCTCGCACTTGCAACGATGATGATACCCTTCCCGGTGATCATGGTTCCCCAATACTGCCTCTACAGGACATTCGGCTTGATTGGAACACCACACCCTCTCTGGATTGGTTCGTTCTTTGCAGGAGCCTTCAATGTGTTCCTTCTGAGACAGTTCTTCATGACTATTCCGCAGTCATTGTCTGAAGCAGCCAGGATCGACGGTTGCAGCGAACTGCAGATCTTCTTCAGGATAATTCTTCCTATGTCGAAGCCGGCACTGCTTGTCGTTGCTCTCTTCCAGTTCATGGGGACATGGAACGACTTCCTCGGACCATTGCTCTTCCTGACCAATCAGGAAGACTTCACTCTCGCACTTGGACTCCAGTTCTTCCAGAGCCAGCACGGAGGCACAGAATGGAACTACCTGATGGCGGCAAGCCTTCTCGTCGTCACGCCCGTCATCGTCCTCTTCCTGCTCACGCAGAAGGCATTCATTGAAGGTATATCCACGACGGGAATAAAAGGCTGATAAGCAGTCCGGAAGGACTGCTTATAACTTGTAAATTCCGCAAACCGCTCGAGAAAATACGGGTTATCGGCAGTTTATCGGCAATTTATCGGTAAGGGCTGATATAATTTGTCCGAAGGGTGTTCCCTGCGAAGCATCGCTTCGCAGAAGAAAGGCGGTATCTCCGTTTCACTCCGCTACACGCACTCCAAGTGATTCTGACGAATCAACCATCAAGATCAGGAATGGATATAGGAAATCCGTTAAATTGCAGGGATTAAGGGATTAAAAGACTGACAATAATAGAAACTAAATTGGCAATAAATACTGCAATAAAAAGTGTTAAGAACTTCAATTTTCTGCTATCCTTGCCCCTGCAGATGTTCAGGTCGGAAATCAGTTTGAGAAAGGAAGTCTCAATAAGTATGATGGCTAATTCTCCTGAAACTATTGCCATCCAGCGAGGAAATGTTTCTTCAAGGCTACCAATTACCAATAGGAAAACAATATATGTGAAAAGGTGGACGAACAACCAAAGAGGAAATATTTTGAAGGGATCAAAGCCGTGGAAATAGGAAAGAATCATCGACAATGCTCCGGCCTCGCATAGAATAGAGATAAAAAACAGTCTTTCGCGAAAAGGCCCTTCCATAATCGGATTTGCCCAAGCCGTGAAAGAAAGCGCTGTCAATAAAATAATCAGTATTGTTTTCATTTATAAATTTAATATAATGCGCATAAAGGGTTGTTCAATTTAGAGGGTATCGAGGATTAACTGCTGGAAGAATCTTCCATCCATTCCGAGGGGCTTTTGCCGGAATAATCCTTGAAGACGCGGCTGAAATACAGGGGATCGGAATATCCGAGTTTCATTGCTACGTCCTTTATCGGGAACAGACCGAGTTTCAGCAGCTCCTTCGCCCAATCCATCTTGATCTGCTCGTGGTACTTCTGGATCGTCGTCCCAAGACACTTGCGCGACTGACGGCACAGCGTCGCCTTTGAAACGGAAAAATATTCCGCCATTTCTGCCAGATCCGTAGGCTTTGAAATCCCTTCCTCCAGATAATATCTGAGAGTGGAGGTGGAAATGTTCTTCTGGACAGTATCCTCCAGCTTGCCGTCAAGCATGAGCAATGCCTCGGACAGAAGGAGTTCGCGCCGTCCCATCTCGGTAGGGAGTTCTGATCGGTTCATATGGCCCATCTTCTTCAAAGTCTCTGCGAGCTTCGCAAACTTGTCATATTCGAAGAACCGCGATTTCCTCTTTTCCAGAATCCTGCCGGCTAGAACGACTGCGTATCCGCCCCTGAACCTGCAATAGAGGTGGGTATAGGGATTCTTAGGATCTGCGATCAGTAGACCGGGATTACCAGGGCCTACAAGTCCGACCATCCCACGCCTGATTTTCTGGATTCTGCCGGCTGAATGGTAGAATCCTTGGCCTCCGAGGAACACTGTCAGCATGATGTCGCCTTCCTTTGTCCCCGGAGTTGAATGGTAAGGCATGTTCCTGACCATGCCGGATGTCCTCACCTGGAACGGAGGAACTGAATCATTAATACTTGAATTGAGAATATTATCCATGTCACTGAGCCTATATTCCTATTGTATGCCGTATTAAAGTACAATATATTCGTTATCATAGAAAGCAAAAAGTAGGTTGGGCTTTAGCCCGACAATTCTTAGAATAGGCGGTTTTACTTCGACAAGCTCGGGACAAGAAAAACCGCCCTACTTATAAGGTAAAGATGTATATATAACAGGAGAAGAGAAATATGAAATCGCCGAAGATCGTCGTCATTGGAGCCGGAAGCCATTTTTTTGGAAGACCTGTAATCTGGAACATGGTCAACAGCAAAATCCTCAGGGAAGGCACTCTTGCCCTTGTCGATACGAAACCTCATGTCCTGGATACCATGATGAAGATCGGACGCAAGGCGATCAATGCGACCAAGGCCCCAGTCAAGTTGATAGGTTCGACCGACCGTAAGGAAGTCCTTAAGGATGCAGATTTCGTTGTCCTTACGTTCAGCGATAAGAATGCATATTACAGAGGGGTTGACTGCCGCGTATCTGAAAAATACGGTGTGAGGATGTGTTCTGGCGACACCATAGGCCCCGGAGGGATATTCCGTGCACTGCGCGAAATTCCCAGGGCACTGGAAATGACCAAGGACATTGCGAAACTCGCACCGGAAGCCTGGACGATCAATTTTGTCAATCCGACTACTGTCCTCGGAATTGCGCTCATGAGATATGCCCCGCAGATCAGGAGCTTTGCGATCTGCGACGGACTTCATGAGCCCTATCAGAGGGTCAGGATGCTCAAGTCTGTAGGGATATTGCCCGAAGATGCAACGAGAATTTCTCCGGAGATGGAGCGGAACCTCGAATTGCATATCGAAGGAGTGAACCATTTCACCTGGCTTGCGAAGTTCGCATACAAGGGAAAGGATTATCTCCCGATCTGGAGGAAGAATTTGGCGGAAATGGCGAAGAAGGAGATCGACGACAACGACCAGAACGCAAATGCGTATGCCAAGTCGAAATTCAACGCCGCGTATTCGCTGCAGCTGATGGATATTTTCGGTGCCTATCCGTGCTGTACCGCCCATACGAAGGAATATGTCCCGTTCTTCCAGGGATATGGCGTGAACTCGCCTTTCCCGGAGAAACTGATGGTGTTTGATGCGGAAAACAGGGATAAGGACATGAAGGCGAGATGGAATGAGAACGAGGAGTTCGCCAGTGGAAAGAAGAGCATGAAGGAATTTCTCACGAAAGGGAAGGGGGACCACGCGACCGATATCATTGAATCGATGTGGGGTGGACTAAGAAAGAAATTCTATATCAATTCCGCAAACCGCGGTGCTGTGTCAAACATGGCAAACGATGCGTTCATCGAGCTTCTCTGTGATCTTGACATGAACGGTCCGCGTCCGCTTCCTGCAAGCCCGATGCCGCGAGGCCTGCTCGGATTGCAGCAGCAGGTCCTGGACACGCACGAGCTCACCGCGGAAGCCGCAGTCACATGCGACCGTGATATCCTCCTGAGGGCGATGATGACCGATCCGATCATCAACAACATCGAGGACGGAAAGAAGATCATGGACGAACTTTTTCAGGCGGAAAAGGACATTCTTCCCAAGAGCTGGTATAAATGAAAGTAGGGCGGGCTTTCAGCCCGTTCGAACAGGTTGGAAAACTTGTCATACTTCTTAACCTTGCGAATATCGCAAAGGTATTTTTCAGGAGGTTTCTTGAAATGCCTGCGGTTTCCAAATATAGTGCCATACTATGAAAATCAATTTTCTTGGTACTTGCGCAGGAACTGAGCCTATAGAAGGATTCCGCCATGTCTCCTTCACAATCACCACCGGGAACAGGCTTTTCTGGTTTGATGCGGGGGAAAATTGTTCCTACGCGGCCCACCTTGGGGGGATCGATCTTTTCAAGTCAAGGGCGGTTTTCCTGTCGCATACTCACATGGACCACGTCGGAGGTCTGCCCAACCTCCTCTGGAACATAAGAAAGCTAAACACTCTTCCTAAGAAGAAATCCTCTTTTTCCGGAAAGGTCTTGGATATCTTTTCGCCGGATCCGAGGCTTACGCCGGCAATCCTGAAGATTCTTTCATGTACCGAAGGGGGATTTGCGATAGACTTCAATATCCGGGAAAATCCGGTGGAGGACAAGATCATCTTCAACGAGGATGGTTTCAAGGTCCTTGCAGTGCACAACCACCACTTAGGCCAATCAGATGGGAAATGGCAGTCGTTTTCATACAGAATAGAATGCGAGGGAAAGATGATAGTATATTCAGGAGATCTCAAGGAGATAGAGGAAATTGACGGGATGACCACCGGGGCTGACCTTGTCCTGATTGAAACTGGACACCACCATCCGGGGGAAATATGCCTTCATTTCAGGGAACTGAAAAATTTTTCCGGTAAACTCGGATTTATCCATCATGGGCGTGCCATCATTGATGATTTTTATGGCGAACTTGAAAAGGCCAGAAAAATTCTTGGTAAGAGAGTGTTTTTCGCCAAAGAGGGGCAGGAAATGGAGATGGGAACTTAAATGGCAGTTATTGAGGCAGTTGGGGTCACACCCTGCACTATCAACTATAGGATTTGATGTAGCGAACCATTGCATTAGAATCTTATGCTACAATTTCCTAGAGCAGCTTGTGCCGTAACCAAAATATTAAAGATACATAATACGCTTAGCTCAAGGAAAAACAATTGCTAATAACTCATCAGTTAGTTGATAGTGCAGGGTGTGACCCCAAAGTTCCTGTCATAGGGGAAATAAGGATGCCTCCTATGCGCGCCCTGAAGAGCATGGAGCTTTCATAATTTTCAGGATTTCCCGGCATGTGTGTCCGGTTCGTGAGGATTATGATATACGCATTCAGCACTGGATCAATCCATAGGGAATGGCCGGTCCAGCCGCCATGTCCAATCGCAGAATCCGACAATCCTGTTGGACGCTGTGTGCATTCTGAACAGGATCTCATATCCCAGCCGAATGATCTCCGCGGAAGTCTGTGAGGGCTGCATTCCTTCATGAGCCATTGAAGTGTCTCGTCCTTGAGAATTTGTAAATTGCCTGACCAGCCGCCGGACAGGATCATGCGGCAGAACAGCGACAGATCCCCTGCAGTTGAGAACAGTCCGGCATTTCCAATGGCATGCGCAACCTTACGGGCCTGTTCGTCGGCGATCGTGCCGGCAGGAACTTGTGTCGGGACAACGCGGTCCAGTTCAGAAAGAACAGGCCCAAAGCGAGTATCTTTCATGACCAGCGGATCAAACAAATGCTGCCTGCAGAAAGATGGAAGATCCTCCCCGCTGAGTTTTTCAACGAGATGTCCCAGGACAATAAAGTTCCGGCATGAATACACAAAACGCTCCCTGTGAGGCCATTGAGGAGGTGCCGTTACGGCGTCATGAACAAGCTGATCCGGTTCAGAGGATGTGAATTTATGGTTGTCGTAGCCTGAGCAGTGGGTGGCAAGATCCCGTACTTGAATTGAACTACCTTCAAATTCTCCAATCCCAGGAAGATATCTGGAGACAGGAGAGTCCGGGTCAAGAAGACCATTGTCAATGCATACCCCGTAAGCTGAAGTTGTTGCAACTGCCTTGGTAATGCTTGCTACGTCGAAAATAGAATTTTTACGCATAGGTGCCGCATTAGGATGAACCGAGGCGGAACCCCAGGACCAATGCACGTCCAGAGAATCATTTCGTCCGGCGGCGACCACCAGACCATGAAGGATTCCATTTTTTGCTGCGAGCCTGCTATCCGATTCAAGGAGCGCAGAGATAGTTTTACTTGGAAGATTGTTTCCCATAGTAATCAGGATTTTGATTTTTTCTCTTCGAAATAATCCATTGCCATGAGTTCGTCGCTGATGGCGGCGATCTGCGTGGCCATTATGTCGGGGGAATAAAGTCCCTTCATATGGGCTATCTTTTTCGCCTTCATCAATTTTCTAATGTTGTCATTGGCGAGAGTGAGAGCCGACAATGCCTCTTTCACGTTGAATCTTCCGGGGGATGTCGGTGCCGGAGGCCAGCGCGAATCGCTTACATACGCGGTGGTTATGTTCCGCATGATCTCCTTGAAGGAGGAATCCTTGCGCATGTTTGTGATCTTGAGATGGGCCGCGATGCTTTTCAGTCCCTGGTGCATGCTCTGGCATACGGGATCGAGCATACGTGAATAGACGGTATTCGCCCAGGCCTTTGCCGTGCCGCCGTGCCAGGCGCAGCCGTTCTCGATGCATTCGAATCCTTTTCCGGGAATTGAATCATATCTTTTCACAGCTTCAGAAGGAGTGATGAGATCGAAACCAAGTTCCTTTGAAAGCACAAGTATCTCCTTGAAACGTACCACGCTTTCTGGAGCATGCTCGAAGAAACGGGCGAGTCCGAACTGTTTCACATAGAAATAAGCTGTAGTCCCGACATATTCCGCATCTTCCGCATAAGGCATGATGAATCCGTCACCGCCGGGAATTCTGTTCTTGAACCTGAGCAATGTCTCTCTTACCTCCTCGATCTTTATAGGATCCTTCCTGTTGCCTTCCGTTGCGCCCATCAGGTACCAGAGCATGATATTGCACATCATGTCGGAACGGAGTATTACCTGAAGCCCGTTGTCCAGACGGTTAGGCCTGAAGAGGGTTTTCATGAAGCTTTTATTCTTTTCCAATGCTTTGTCAATCTTGAACAGCTGGTTCTTGTTACTGTGACCTCTGACATCGAAACGCAGTCCGGTGGCTTCGCGGACACCAGGAGCCGCCGAGAGCAGATATGAATCGGCGTCGGCGATGAGGATCTTGAAACCGGCCTTCTTGAAAATATCAGGTATGAAGCTTGCCCAGCTGCATTCCGGATTCCAACCTGTCACAGGTTTTACACCGGTATATTTCTCCCAGGTTTCCCTGCCGCTTATCAGAGAATCAAGCCCGATTTCGGGATCGATGTTCGCAAGCATTATGTGTGTCTGCGGAGAGGCGACCGGTTCAATGCGTCCTTCCTCGATACCTGTCACCAGCTTCTTCATTACTTTCGGACATTCCTTGGCGATGATCTCGATGGTTTCGCCGGACGCCTCGAATGCAATCTTCACATCCAGTTCCTCTGAAAGATCAAAGATCTTCTCGTATGACTGCTTGACCACCCATGCTCTCTTTTCGATCGGAAGCTGTGAATACTGCAGATTGCCATGGGGCATGAACAAAATTCCTGGCTTGCTAGACATATTTATCCTTTTCGTTGTTATATGTGTTTACAAAATTGATTCATAAGGAGCGCCGGTCTCCAGACCGGCTTTTTGCCGACCTGGAGGTCGGCGTTCCATTTAATTCTCCCATATTGAAACGTTCTTGTACAGTCCGACGCGTGTGCACATATGCCGGATGCCGATGCGGCCGGAGTCCGGGACTTTTATCTTGCTTATATCCCATCGGAAATACTTGTCCTTTCCGTCGCCCTCTATCCGTAGTACAAGATCCTCATTGGTCTTGATGCAGGTGAAGACATAGGGGATGTCCTTCTTAAAAAGACCGGAATCGGTACATGAAGGTTCGAGTTCGGTGTCCTGGAACTTGCCGGTCGGATCGCGCGGGTACAGCCTTGCCCTCACATAGTCGCGGTTGTTGTCAGGATGATGCGAGCCTGTGTTGGCGGCATAGCTGATGTGAAGGAGGCGCATGTTGTCATAATAGGCGTTCATGGCAGCGACTTTCCTGAGATCGTTCCATTCCGTGATATTTTCCGAAAATGGAGGAGTGCCTTTTCCGGTAGCCTGGATATAGAGGATATTTACAAAATCCGGAATATCCTCCAGACGGGTGAAAGTGAAGTTTATTTTCACATCCCCCTTGAATGACTGGCTGGTCCAGAGGACTGCATGTGAGTCGTTTGCCTTGGGGTTGGGTCCGGCCGAGAAGATCATTCCTTCAGGCGTGTTTTCGACTTTGGCGAGTGCACCGTCCAGGAACCATTTTTGTTTCCATTCGCCCGTACAGTCATCTTCGAACGACTTTTGCCATGGAAACTGGTTTAATTCTTGAAAAAGCTTGTTCATAATTCCTAAGTAGGTACGCCCTTTAGGGTGTACCAAGTATTGAAATTTAAGAATGGTACAGGCTAAAGCCCGTACCTACTTCACTCCGGCCATTCCTTGGGTTCCTTCAGATATGGTTTCAGTTCAGGAATATCCTTCTGTATCGCCTCCACGATGAATCCGGCCATCACGATAGCACCTTTTTTTGAGAAATGGGTGCGGTCGGTAGCGCTGCAATACAGATCTTCCGAACCGGCATCTCCCAGTTTCTCGAGAAGTTCGCGGCTCTTCTGGTGCAGATCTATCAACGGTGTATTGGTCGCCTTGGCGACATTGCGCATTGTTTCCGCATAAGGGCCGAGAATGTCCTTGACCTTGCCTTCCGAGTTGAAATACCTCCTGTGCATCGGAGTGACCAATATGACCTTTGCGCCGGCAGCCTTTCCTTCGGAAACGTATTTTTCCAGATATTCCTTGTAGTCCGTAGACGCATCTGTCGATTCCGGCTTGTCCTTGGCATGGGAATCGTTGTGACCGAACTGTATGAATATCACATCGGGCTTTCCTTCAAGCACCTTTTTCCAGCGCCCTTCGCTGATGAAGGTCTTCGTGCTCCTGCCTCCGGCCGCGGCATTCCTGCATTCTACTTTGGGACCGAAGAAAGACGGCAGGATCTGCCCCCAACCTCTCTTGTTTTCGTCCTCAGGATAGTTCTGGACGGTCGAATCTCCGACAAAAATAATCTTCTTCACTGGAAGCTCCTCTGAAATTGCGGTTGAGGTAAATAAGGTGGCAACTATAAATGAAATAGCCATAAACATCAAAGTCTTTATTTTCACGAGATACCTGCCTTTGAAGTAGGTACGGGCTTTAGCCTGTACCAAGAATTAAGATGGTACATCCTAAAGGACGTACCTACTAGGAAATCACTTCGGTTCCAGAGTCACCTGGTCGATATAAAGAGGCTTGAATTCCCCGAAGGTCCTGATAGAGAATCCCGAGAAGGAGTCGAATTCCTCGTTCTTATCCTCCAGAAAATCTGAGAGGGGGATTCTCACTTCCTGCCAGTCGGAGACGCTACCGTCGAATTTCCCAGGGAGGGAAATCTCCTTTGTCTTGACTTCTTCGTTCATGTTCATCACTTTTATCTTGAGATCCTTGTAGCTCTGTCCGGCTGCGCACTTAATCTTCATCTGCAGGATCCATTTGGCCTTTTCGTGCGAACTGAGATCCACCACCGCCTCGCGTCTCTTTGTCATATAGCTCGCACCACCCGCGCCCTTGGAAGCGACCTCAAGGTACGTATCCTTGCCGTCCTTGGACATCTTCATTTCAGCCCCTTTCCATCCGGACAGATACCAGCCAGAAGGATTCTTGTCTTTGAAGATCGAAATTGAACTGGCTGGAAGTCTTTTGGCCTCAACGGTGATCAACGGCTGTTTTTTACGTCCGAGCTCCAGTAGGTTTTCATCTTTCCAGCCGGAATTGTATCCTTTGGCGGGGCCGAACTCCACGCTGTCAAAAGCCTTTCCCACATCGAAAAGTTTTTTGCCTTCTTCGGGATTTGCATATCCCATGGCTTCACCGGGACGTCCACCCGGAGTCCATATCACAGAATTTACGTTGTCGATCCTGGCGATTGTGTCCTTCTGGTTTTCGGAGAAAGTGACAATGCAGTCTTCGAGCAAGATCTTCATTTCCTTCGCCTTTTCAGGAGTGACGTGCCAGTCATTGAATACAATTGAATATGGATTGTCCACGAAGCTGCATTTGTATGCGAAGACCTTGCCAGTAGTCCAAAGGCCGGTTTCCTCGCTGTTGCCGCCCCTCTTGAAGGCATATGCGCCCAGGCACCGGATCATCACTGCTCCGGGATTCGAGCTCCAGAAACGGAAATCTTTCTTGTTGCGCAGTGCAACACATCCGATCAGAAGAGGATTTACCGTCTTCAGATCCCATCCGCCGTCCGTATTGTCAAACGCCTTGCATCCAATGTAGGTCAGGTTGTATGAGTTTCTTTCGGCGCAGAAGCCGTCGGCGTTCCAATATCCTTCTCCGGCATCCCAGTAGTTGTTGCGAGATTCGCAGTTTATGAATGTGATGTCATGGTCGTTGACCCCTTCGCTTCCGCCCTGTGATGAGAAACCCATGTGGAAGGCTTCAGTCGCCCATTCCTTGCCGCCTGCATCGGCGTAGCAGTTCTCGACGGTGATATTATAGCATCCATCCTTGAAGCGGAATCCGCGTTTGGCATATTTTTCTACACGGATGTTTCGGATCAGGATGTCATGTGAACCTATTTCAGGTTTCAGGACATCGGCACCTCCGGTAATTATGACGCCCTCCCGCATCTCCTGCATGGATATGTTTTCAATTCGGCCGAAGGCCACGTTGCCTGGAATTTCAATTTCAACTCCGATCTTGCACTTGGCGATTCCGAAATTCTCTATCGCCCACCAGGTAGATCCCTTGCTGACCTTGAAGACGGAAAATCCTTTCTCCTTGTCATTCTTGCCCCATGTGCCTGTGAGCGTCGGCAGTTTTCCGTCCTTTGCCTTTCCACTTATCTTACGGAGTTCCTTCTCATTCTTCCCGTCGGCTTTTACCAGAAGCTGTTTTGCAGGATATTCCCCGCCCTCGAGATAAAGCGTGCTTCCTGGAGCCAGCGAGTCCCAGGCCTTCTGCAGGGCCCCTTCATCCTGCTTGTATGAGAGGGCGTTTTCCAGACTTGAACCGTCCTTTGTTCCTGCGCCTTCCAGGTTCATGTAGATATCTCCGGCCCATATGTCGGATGGACTTGCCAGGATCATCGCCAACGCCGCCGTCTTCAGTAACATCTTCATTTTCAAAACTCCTTTTCAAATATTTTATATGATTAGCTTATCTTGTAAACCATTTGCAGCTGTCATGAGGACGGGTGATGGTCACGCCGTCGTCATCAGCATAGCTGAATGTCTCTATATGCAGATCGAGGCAGACAGAATTGAACCGTCCATGGAAAGTCTTGCTGAAATGCCTGTATATATAGATCTGCCGCCACCTGTTTGGAAATAAGCTGTAGCCGCTGGACTCCCCCCAATGGGCCCCGGTATCGCCAATCCATACGGTGTGAGAAGGTTTGCTGGAGAGGAATGGAACGCCTACCGTATAATTATTAAGTCCGTACCAGTAGACGCTCTCGCTGGATGCAGTGGCTATGGGGCAGCGCAGTCCTTCAGGAAGCTTCCAGTTGCTTCCAGTCTTCGAATTCAAATATTCATTGATCAGTCCGGTCCATCTTTTTTCATAGCTCGCCTGCCAGTCGCCTGTGGCGGCAGGATCATACCCCATCGCAGACGGTATATAAAGGTAATCACTGGCATAATTTGTCGTTGCTATTCCGACCTGCCTGAGGTTGTTGCCGCAGATAGTGAACTTGATTGATTCCTTTGCCTGCGACAAGACCGGCAGAAGAAGAGCCACGAGGATTGAGATGATGGCAATCACGACGAGCAATTCTATCAACGTGAATCTATTTTTTCTTTCCTGGAGCGGAAATAAAAAATTCATTGAAGATTTATTTTTCATCATTTCCACCAATCATGTTACTTCTGCTCGACTGCTTCCTGTGCTGGAGCAGGGGGAGCTTCCTTGTCTTCCTTTACCGCAGGTGGCGGAACTTCCTCTTTTACAATGGTTATTGCAGAGGAGGGCGCAGGGAATTCAGGCCATGTGGAAGGCTTGGGGTTTTTCGAGCTGGTCTCGACGGCGCCCATGTCAGGGCCGTTTCCGGCAAAGTCATCGTTGAAATTCGGAATGCGGAGCGCGGTGTCATGTCCTGTTGAACCGGGCTTTAACCAGAGCCGTCCATCCGTCGCCCGTTCATAGACCGGTTCAGCCTTGATGCCGTGAGACTCGCTACCTTCCTTGGCGATGACACGTCCGTTATGCATATCGTAGTCAAAGTCGTTGGACGGCGTGCTATAGTCAATAACGCTTTTCTCGTCATTTATCCGGAGATGGAAGATATTGTTTCGGGTGATGATGTTCTCCTGCTGCTTCTTGTCGCCGGTGAACGTTATGCCAGCCTGAGCGCCGCTTGGTGCCTCGTGTCCTGCATATGGTGGAGGCTGAAGGGAAGTGTTATGGAAGACATACATCCTGCCCATCGACCATTTAATGTCCTCATTGCCGAGCTTGAAGAAGCAATGACCGCGGTATCCGCTGGCGTCGGTTTTCGGTCCGGCCCGCGAAACTGCGTAGATGTTGCGCCAGAAATAGGAAGGACCGAGGACAGTGGTCGCCGCGCCAATGCCGTCCCAAGTATAATCGATATAGTTGTTCCATACCCTCACGTTCATGTTTGCGCCCTCTATTTCCAGGCCGTCGTCCCAGCAGTGCGAGACAAAGTTGTCATTGATGTCGCTGTCGCGGTTCGGGAATCCGTCGTAGCTGAAGTTGTGGACTTCCCCCATTGCGTCGTTGAACATATGATCAAGATCGGAAAAGATGCGGTTATTGCGGATCACATACTCCCCCTGTCCACCCAGGAAGCTGATGCCCTGGGGGCCGCGCGGATGGCTGTTGCCGTTGGCCTGCTTCTCCCTCCAGCTGTTCGAGTCGCTGCGCGGGTGGTGGAGGCTGCAGCGCTGGACCACGATCTGGCTGAGCTTCTTGGATTTGCTGTATATTGCCGACTGCAGATTGTAACCGTATCCATCCTTAGGATCGTTCTGCCCCCATCCGCTTATGTCACAGTCTTCGATGACTACATGGTTCACGTCACCGAGTTCGATGCCATTGTTCTTGGCATTTGTCAAAGTCAGTCCTCTGATGATTACCCAGGACGCATCTACCTTGATGTTGCACAACGCCTCGTTTCCGCCATCCCAGGTGACTTTGGCGCCAGCAGGAGGAGAGTATAAGACATATCCTTTCTCCGGACTTCCGCCTTCGGAGATGATGAAAGGCTGGACTTGCTTTGCAGGGAGTTCGACTTTTTTCGCTATCGGGAAGTTGTCGTTCCAAGTCTGTGTTTCAATCACCTTTTTCATGCCGATCTTCTCGATGGAAAGTTCAATCTCATATTTCGTATTCGGATCCAGGTGAACGATGCTTCCGCGGTATTCCAGGGAATGTTCCTGCATCCCTTCATGAGAGGTTGGATCGAACCAGAGATCCAGCGCCTCGCGCCAGGTATTTTCGCCGGCCTTGCGGTATTTCACTGTGCATTGGCGCTTTGGCCCGCCTCCGTTTGGTTTCCAATAAATGCCGATGCTGTTGAAGGTCGGTACGGCCTTGGGAGCGACCTCGGCGCCTTCATAGAACAGCTCACCGCGCTCCTCAAGCTGCGGATTGGCGAACCATGCCGTCTTGCCTATGGAAGATTCACCCATGTTGAAGCGGCAGATCACCTGGATGGCCACGATATCCCCGGGTGTCGTGAAGTCTGTCGAAACCGATTCCCATTTCAACGCCTCCTTGTTGCTTCCAGTCCCGATACGTTTCAGTTCCTTTTTGTCTGGCCCTATGAGCTTGATCTGGTACAATGCTATTTCCTTCGCACTCGCCTTCAAGTCGCCCTTGAAACGATACGCCGTGTCAGGCTTCGCCTTCACCTCCTGTATGATCTGGCCGAGGTTTTTCCCGCCGTCCTTCTCTATGTCGACACGGAGCGAGGACTTTTTCTCAGGATGGCCGGAATCGCGGTCTGAGGAGATTTTTTGCTTTACGGAAGTTCCATCTTTCCAACCGTCGGCAAGCGAGCCGTCCTTAAGCTCAAAACCGGGATTCTGGAGCAGGTTTTCTGCTGCGTAGCCTGAGAATGCTGCAAGAAGAATTGCCGAACAGATCATCGCAGTATGTTTCATGTTTTCCCTTATATTATAGGCAATTGCCATTGTTTGTCATCTATACCAGTAGCCCCATATTGATAATGCTGAATTTATATCAGTCTGCAGGAGATATTTTCTCGAGCAGTTTTCCGCATGCAGATCGAAAAAGACGACATTTGAACTTGCTCTCGGACCGCGGACGGGCCTGTTGAAATGACGGTATGCAGGGGCTCCATATTTGCTCGAGTCGGAAGGATTGTCCTCGTCAATGTAAAGGTTGCGTGAATTCATCTCAGACTCGCTTCCGGCCATGGCGTCCATGTTGAGAGGATGCTTGGAGTGGCTTTTGACCTTGGTCTCGAGGATATAGACCGAGTTATACGGCGCATATTCAGGGCGTCTGGAGTTCTCCCTGTTCTTTCCGTAGCTGCTCCCCATGCCGGCAAAGTTAGAAGTCGCCTTGATATATGCATTTGAAACCGGGCACAATATGTCGACAGGGAAGGTGGTAAGTCCATTCTTGGCGTTCATGTATTCCCTGAAATCATCACGCTCAGTCCATTTGATAGTATCGGGGGAAGTGCCTATCTGCCAGGGCATGTAATATGAGGAATTGTCGACAAGGTAGCAGCCTTCGGCGACGCCGATCTGCTTCAGGTTGCTCAGGCATTTTATCGACTTTGCCATTTCCTTTGCGCTCTGCAGTGCCGGCAGCAGCAGGGCGGCGAGGATTGCGATGATCGCAATTACGACGAGTAACTCAATAAGTGTGAACCTCTTTGAAACTTGAAACTTGAAACTTGAAACTCGGAATACATTCTGACGACTGACCCTTCGTCCTTGCTCAGGACAAGCGACCGACGACTGACAGCTGATTCCAACATCCTGCATCCCGGATTTCTCTTCCCCAGTTTCGAGTTTCAAGTTTCGAGTTTCAGTCTTATTTTTCATCATTTCCACCGTTTAATACGTTTAATACCTTACATATTGAGCATCGCCCATCGTATCCGGATTAAGGCACTTCAGCTGATCATCCTGGCCGACCGGGCCATAAGGGGCGGCAATCGCACTGACATGCAGGTCGCAGAACAGGAAGTTGGCGCGCCTGTTGTGACGGGGCTGTATCCAGGCCGGCGGACTATTGCTCCAGGGATCATTGGTCTTGTTTGTGTAAATATGTATGTATGCTGAATCCGACAGGCTGTCTCCGGGCTCAATTTCCTTGCCACCACAGGAGGTCAACGGAGTGCGGTAGGCCTTTTTCGGTGTCTTGTCAAGTTCCATGAACGTGCGCTGCTTGACCGAGGTGTGGCCTGAATAGCCGATAGATCCGGCCACGCAGGAATTCATGCCATAACTGCCATAATAGGTCTGACCGTCTGCTACACTGGCCCACCAATAATTCTTCTTGGCTGAAGGACAGTTGAAAATAGTATTGGTGCTGTTGGGGGCTTGGTTGACGTACCCGGTTCGGGGAAGCCACATGAACCAGTTGAACTCGCGGGTGTTGTTCGACCCTAGATAAGACTGTCCTGAATTGCCGCGCATGCAGATTATCCAGTCGGAATAGTCTGAGGCATATACCGCGATGGCGATCCCCTGCTGTTTTTCGTTGGACATGCATAACGATTCCCGTGCGACTTCTTTTGCCCGGGACAATGCAGGCAGGAGAAGTGCGGCGAGGATTGCGATGATCGCAATGACCACCAGGAGCTCAATCAGCGTGAACGCTGATGAGCGCTTCGCCCTCTGGGCTACGCCTTGGCAAGCAAGTAATTCGATGAGCGTAAATGCAGACGACAGACGACCCGTCTTCGATAAGATGCTTCGCCGAGGCAGGCGGACGACAGACGACGGATTCCAGCATCCGGCATCCTGGAGCCAGGAACCTTGATCAAGGGTCATGCATCCTGCATCTGTCTTTTCTGTTTTCATACCCCGTCCCCTTACTGCATCGTTCTAATTATATATCTTTTTCACTGAAAAAGATATATCAGCAGGCAGATTCACGTCTTATGAATTCCATATGGACGACCCGGCGTTCCGGACTGCCCCCGGGAGCCCTGATCCTCTTCATCAGAAGGTCCTCTACATGCTGGGCGACTTCATGATGTTTCCTGTCACCGGTCGCAAGAGGCGGACGCCACAGTTTTCCAAGTACGTTATCGTTGAATCCTGAAACTGCGACATCCTCAGGTATCCTGACGCCGCGGTCCTGCAGTTCGCGCATGACATGGAAGGCGCCGATATCGTTGAAAGAGAAAATAGCGTCGACATCCATCTTTCCCGGGAAATGGCGCCGGATCGCTTCAGTATGCCTGGCTCCGATCTGTTCCGGCGTGGCCGGCCGGTCCATGTCGAGGATCATTTTAGGATGATTTTCAATTCCAAGACGGAGGCATTCTTCCTGGAAAGCCTTGAATTTCGAAGGATTGGATTCTTCGGACATATCCAGGATCATTGCAGGTCTTTTCCTTCCAGTCACCGCAAAATGTCCTGCGACCTGCCTGATAGCCTGATCGCGGTCATGGACTACGATGTCTCCGGGGAAAAGTTCAACATCCTCGCGGCATACGGCTACGACTGCAGGAGCCGATTCGACGAGACGGATGAGTCTTGGATTCATCAGCTGGGAGGGGATTGCACGCATTACGATGGCGTCCACGTTCCTTGAGAGCATCTCATCAATGTTGCGGCAGATGACTTCAACATCAGGATGAAGCTGGAACTGGTAGACCGTATAGTCGTGTCCCTGGAGCCGGTCAAGCATGTCCATGGCGATCGGGGTGTCGCCCGCCCAAAGATCCACGAAGTTCCAGATGATGCCTATTGTCCGGGTAGTTGTTCCGCGGAGTCCGGACGCGAGCCTGTTTGGACGGTAGTCGTATTTTTTTGCAGCTTCAATGACTTTTCTGCGGACTTCTTCGCTTATTCTTCCTTCGCTGCCGAAGGCGACTGAGACCGTATACTGGCTGACGTTCAGGATCTTTGCTATTTCTCTTTGATTAATGGCCATTGCCTAATCCTCTTGATATAATGCCAAAACGAATTGGCATATATTATTTATATCTGGATAACATGTTAATTAACAACTAAGTTATGATTATATATAAAGTGCCTATACGATTTGGCTTTTGATGGGGATTATACCATGGACTAAGAAGGATGTCAAGTCTCAAATTAAAAAAACTTTTGTAAAAATGTCTTTATGAACTATTAGTAAATTCCTAATGAATGAGAACAACGACAATACTGAACTCAAGCTCAGGGATGCACCCCTTAAAATTATTGAACTGCAGAAGAAAGATGAATCATCGGAGCTTAAACTGCAGGATGCGCCTGCATCTGCACTTGAACTGAAAAAGGATGGAGAACCTTCCGAACTTAAACTTGGTGACACCCCGCAGCTATCTCCGGCACCACAGGTGAAGAAGGAAAAATCCCTTCCGCTCCTGGTCGTCAAAAAGGACACGCCTTCAAAAGAGACGGAAGACGAATCCTCAGTTGTCATCGAACAGGAGGTTTCCAGTCCGGAACCGGAACAAAGCAAAAGCTGGAATGCCGTTAAGACAATATTCCAGGTCATTGTCATGCTCGCTTCGGTGGCCGCAATAATCATTGCCGGATATTTCATCTACAAGAACCTTTCTCCTGATGCTCCGCCAGCTCCTCCTAAGAAGGAAGATGCAAAAAATGCAAAATCAAAACAGGCTCCGGCAAAGGACCAGAAGAAAACCGACAAGGCTCCTGCCAAAGCCCCTGCGCCGAAGAAGGAGGCTGCTAAAGTCAACAGGATTGATGCAAATATTGCAAGCAAAGAAAACATAGCCAGAAATTTTACGGAACTGAAGATGTCCAAGGAAGATGCTGAAAAGATGGCCGATGAGATCATTGCCGGCCGTCCCTATAAGAGCCTGGACGAACTTAAGGGCAAATATAAGGAAGACAAGAACAAGGCGTCAATCATAGGAAAGGCATTCAGTAATTTCAATAATAAGCCGAAGGCTCCAGCCGCCCCTAAGACAGATAAGAATGCCAGTCCCGCCCCCGCAAAAGAACCGGATCCTGCCAAAACTCCAGTAGAGAAGAAGGAAGAGGCTGCTCCAGCCGCGCCACCACAGGAATAATATTTCATTTCAGGATCAAATTCATTATCATGCCGTCGGAGAAATAGCGGATGGCGAAAGGTTTCCTGGAAGAAGTCGTCGGATCTCCAAGTCTTTCAACATACATATACGACACAAGTCCGGTTGAATTCAGGTCGTTGGAGATGAAAGTCCTTTCCGCCGCCACGTCGAGACTCCCTTTGCCTTCAGTTTTTCCGGAGGATCCGATATAAAGCATGTTGCCGCTGGAGTCGATCAGGTTTGTGTTCCAGAAACGGATGCAATGCTTCTTCGGCTGCGTTGTCTCGGAAATCTTTTCAAAGGCGAAATCGTTTGACTGGTTCAGCCAGAAGACCGGTGCCACCGGAGCCGAATCATATGATTTTCCTTCGGCCGTCGCAAAACCCATCTTGAAGATGTTCTTTATGGAGGGCTGATCAGGTATCTTCCATCCGGCCTTGATGAAAGCGTCAATCAGCTGCTGGTCGTCCTTTGCCCATATTATAATTGATACAGGCTCCCTTTTCCTTCCTGAAAGGCCGATGGTGTACTTGGACCATTTGTTGAAGGAGAAAATCGCCATGGGTGATATCTTCGCGGTCAGTACAACTCCCGTCTCCACCTCCCTCCCCCGTGTCAAATTCGGCCTGTAGATGAAAAGGCCATAGAATAAAATGAAACAGAACGGGACTGCTATGAAAAGGGAGGTGAGGATCTTCCTCTGGCCGTAGTCCAATTGGAAATCGTTCGTCTTCCCCCTGCCGCTCTGCAGGATCCATTCAAAAAGGCTTATGCCGGTGATCAGGCATATTCCGCCTATGAGATATCCTCCTATCACATCGCTGAAATAATGCACGCCCAGATATAGCCTGCTGAAACCAATCATCGAGACCAGGAGGAATGTCATGAATATGGTCCATATATACAGACGCGGCCGTTCACGGAGCAGTATGCGGACGAGGAAATAGCACATGAAGCCGTACAGCAGGACTGAAAGGGCAGAATGCTCGCTTGGAAATGAATGTGTATTTTCAACATACGCAGGGATCACTCCTGGAGGGCGCGGCCTTGTGAAGGCTTCCCTTATGAACCAGATGGCGGTCTCGCACGTTGCAAGCATCAAAATGAACGACGTCACGAGCGGTCTGCGGTTCCAGATCAGCGCTATTATGGTGAAGGATATTGCTATGACGGATACTATCTGTATTTTCCCCAGCAGGGAGATCCACAGGAAGGATTTGACCAGGAAGCTGTCCCGGAAAAAAACCAGGAAAAGAGACGCCCTCTGGTCAAGATCCGTTACAGGATCCACATCAAGTATTCCGTCGGCGAGCATGGCGAAAAGGATTATGAAGGCTATGATGGTCGATATCAGCAGCGTCATTGGCAGCCCGGTGAAGAGCCTCCTGTCAAAGCGTCTGCCGATGAAGGCGGCTGTCGACGGGAATTTGAAAATGAATTTCCTTATAGGATAAGTTCCGAGGAAGTAGTCGATTATGTTGTTGGAGATCCTGAATATGAACATTGCGGAGGGGGTGAACGCCTTGGCGAGAAGCCAGGACAATATGCCGATCACTACCAGGATCAGGAGGAGTACCGAAACCCTCGCCGACCAGGCTTCGATCAGCTTGAACGCCCCGCCGAAGAAATATCCAAGGTATATGTGGGAGATCCCCCATATTATTCCGCTGAAGACGTTCCAGAAAAGGAAGACTTTGTAGTTCATTCTCGAAAGCCCGGCGGCGAAAGGGATCATTGGACGGATTATCCCGATGAAACGCCCGAGAAAGATGCTTTTGTTCCCATGCTTCTCGAAGAATTTCTGCCCCAGATCCAGATGGCTTGCCTTCAGGAACCTGTTCTCACTCTTGAAGAACTGGGTTCCCTTCGTCCCGAGCCAGTAGCTCACGCTGTCGCCCAGCACCGCACCCAGCACCGTCACCGCCATAAGGGCGTAGATGTTCAGATATCCGCGGAAACACATGAATCCCAGAAGTACGATCGCCGTCGAGCCGGGTATGAATCCGCCGACAAATGCCAGAGACTCCAGAAACGCCAGTGAAAAGGCGATCAGATAGCCCCAGAACCCGAAGCTTTCAGTCAGCCTGATGATGTGATTCGCAAAATCCATAAAACAAAACTCGTTTAAAAACTCTACCACAGAACACACGGAATACACAGAAAAAGAATTATTTCCAAAACATTATTCCCGTGAAAACTGAATTTAATTTCATTCTGTGTAATCTGTGTGTTCTGTGGTTAAAAATTGATTCACGGTATTTCCAGCATTCTGCGGATCTCGCAGATTATCTGCCCCCCCACCGCTTCCTTGGAATAAAGGTTCTTAGTCAGTCCGACCGCAAACCTGTATTTCGGATCTGCAAATCCGATCGAACCGCCGTATCCGCCATGGCCAAACGCCGTATGGCGCGGACCAAGTATTGATTTATTTTCTCCGAGTCCGTAACCGAGTCCTCGGTTGAAGAAGGTCTTGTCCTTCAACTGCTGCCTCTGCGTTGCAATTCTCATTCTTTCCGGGGGAACTAATTCGACACCGTCGATTCCGCCGGGAAGCAGGGCCGCATAATGGCGCGCGATCGCCCTGGCGCTCATGATTCCGCTGCTGGCGGGAACGCAGGCGCGCCGCCCTTCAGGCTTGTTCATCCATTCGTGGAGAGGGCATATCCATCCGGGTATTGGGCTTGTGGCAGGAGATTTCAGCATGTCGGGATTCACTTCAGTTTCCTCAAGAATGGCGACGCGCGGTTCGACACTGCTCGGAATTCCGACGTACATGTCATTGATCTTGAGCGGATGGCATATTTTGTCCTCCATTATCCTGGAGAAGGATTTCCCTTCGATACAACAGGCGATCTCGCCGACCAGCCAGCTATAGGTTATCGCATGATATTCGGATTTTGTCCCCGGAACCCATATGGGTTTTTCCTTCGCCATCCTTGCGCACATCTTGTTCCAGTCGAGAAGATCCATCGCACTGGTTCCAGCCGGCATGTTTGGAAGTCCGGCGCTGTGGTTCAATGCCTGCCTGACAGTTATATTTTTCTTTCCATTGACACCGAACTCCGGCCAGTATTCTGCGATCTTCGCATCATAGTCGATCTTCCCCTCTTCGGCGAGGACATGGATCATCGTCGCGGCAATTCCTTTTGTAGTGGAGAAAACAGGGAACAAAGTATCAGCCTTCACAGTCTTCTTCTTTTTCGGATCGGCAAAACCTCCCCACGCGTCAACGACAAGTTCGCCTTCAAAATATGCTGTGACCTGGATTCCGCATTCCTTTCCGGAGTCCACGGCATCGTCGATCATTTTCTGTATTTTCTTCTGGATGTCTTTCATTGAAATTATTCTTTCCTTGTAAGGCGGGCTTTCAGCCCGTTTGAACAGGCTGGAAAGCCTGTCCTACTAATGCAAAGACGTATTTATACACCCATATCCATCCTTTTTCCGCAGTAGAGGATGATTTTGTACTATTTAAGTAGGATAGGCTTCAGCCTGTCATTGAATTGGATTGCGGAAGTAAAGCGGACATTCCTGTCTGCTTCCCTTTTTCCTCCCATGCCTTGCAGCATGGGCCACAATATTCCGCCCGCTGCGCGGACTCGGGAATGAAAGCCCTCGCAGAGGGTGACATGATGTAGCCACATGGCGTAAGCCTGTGGGTAAATGAAAAATTAAAAACACATAAAGCCTCCGCAGGATGGCGATATATTGATTTTGAGTCCGTAGTCGGACTCTTTGGACTGCGGTACTCCCGTACCGCTTTTCTTAATCCAAAGCGGCAGAGGGCTACCGCAGTCCAAAGATTCACTTCGTTCATCAAATGAAGTACATAAAAACACAGCCAAAAATGGCTTAACTACGGGCGGAAGATTTATAGGAGCGCCGGCGTACTTCGACAAGCTCAGTACAGGTCTCGCCGGCAATTATAGCCAGCGGGACGCTGGCGCTCCGACTTCACCCCGCCGTCAGAACGATCTCGTCATTGCCTGGGAGAGCATCGAACTGCGCGATTCCATCTTTCACGTCTATCGTCGATGACTTGTCCTTCTGCTGGACTTTGCATTTAGTCCAAGTCTTTGGAACAACTGTTCTAAGGGTCAGCGGTGAATCATATAGTTCGGGATTCGCCTGTGAGCTAAGCTTCAGGCGGATCTTTGAATTGTCAGCTCCAAGCACTTCTGCTTTGCCCTTCTGTCTTTCCGTATCGTATTTATGATAGGAAATATGGTCGGTGATCCAGAGGTCGCCACGGTCCCTGCGTTCGGCAAGCCCGTCGAGAACGGCCTTGAACTGATCCTGTTTCCAGGCCCAGAAGTCCTGGTATCCCCAGTTCATGTCCGGACCGCGTTCCACGCCATGGGCGATGATGTATTCCATTCCGCCGTCCTTGATCGCCTTGTCGGCAAGGGCGAACATCTGGTCGGCTGTTTTCAGATGATATACGACGCCATGATTATCAAATGTCGGACGGTCAATGAGATAGTTTTTCTCCAGTAACGCTTTTGTCTCTTCCTTCGAGATGTTCCAGTCTTTTACTCCCGGACGTCCCCAGGAGATCAACTGCGGATTCTTGCCGGGAATTAAATCCAGAATTATTTTGTTGCACTCCTGTATCTCCCATTCGGCATCCTTCAGGTTCTGCATGCCGTCATGTGACATTGTGTGGTTGCCATACGCCATGCCACTTTTCCATACGGCCTTTTCGCCTTCCCATTCTGATTTCTTTGCTTTATACTCACCTTTTCCGGGATTGATATAGAAGGTTGCTGTCATCTTGCGTTTCACGAGTTCGGGCACGGCGACCTGGTAATGGCTCGGCCAACTGTCATCAAACATGATCATGAAACAGGCCTTGCTATTGCCCTTCCATTTCGCAATCTCGGTGGAGCCGATGGCAGGATCGGCTGCGTGGGAGAGAAGAGCAGCGCATAACGCCGTCATTGCTACAAGAAAAGATAAATTTTTCATTGAGAGATTCCTTTATATAGGAGCGCCGGCATCTTGCCGGCAATAATAGTAGCCAGCAAGATGCTGGCGCTCCATTATTATTTACCGATCTTCGCTTTAATATACTTGTCGGACTTTATCCAGGCCTCGTTGGTTCCTGTCCCGTATGTCATCTGCAGCACGCGGCCCGCACCCTTCCGTCCGAAATCGAGCTGGAATTCGATCCCGAACTCACCGGCAGGAACATCGTTGAAACCGAGTGCCTGCCACGGGATGAGAGCCTCAAGAAGATATCCGTTCTCCAGATTTGCACGTCCGATCTGGATTCCATTGTCGCTCGCGGCGGCACGGTCCACATTGGCACGCTTGTATGCGAGGAAGAGCTGCTTTGTCGGTTTTCCACCCTTGTTCTCGACGTCCGAGAATACCTCGACGCAGTCGCCTCCATACCAGTCGGCCTTTTCCGTCACCACCTCGGGTTTTCCATTCTTGACTTCTGCGATTATCGCAAGTCCGGCCTTTGTCGCTAGCAGCCAGAAATTGGCGCCTTCGTCGTTCAGACGTTTTCCATCGACCACATGGCTGCCGAAGAAATGCCATTCCGGCACCTTGTCCTCGTCCATTGCGATTCCGAGCGATTTTTTCCAGACATCCTCGTCAATTGCGCCGTCCGCCTTGATTGCAGCATCGGCAACAAACGGAATTACTATGCTTGGCGTCTTCGGGCTCCCAGGTTCCGGCAGGTTCTTTTTAAAATCTCCGCCGGACTGTGCTTCAGATGCCGCACTCTTCGCCAGCGAAAAATAGAATTTGCCGACAAGTCCGACGGACTGCTGGTCCATAAGCGGCCCGACGCAGACGAAATCGATCCTGTTCACGTTTTTCCAGTCCGGAACCTGTGGAAGATTCTTCGCGGCATCTGGATTCTTCTTGACATAATCCGGATCGGGAGTGAAGTCTGCAGCCGTGAGCAGTACATCCTGCCATCCGTCGGTCTCGAAGATCTTGTTTAAATTCTTGCTTTTGTATGCGGCTCCGCCCTGCAGCTTCAGATAGAGGAATGAATCGCGTGGTAGTGTGCCATCGCCCTTGAAAGTGAAACCGAATCCCAGGCAGTCTTCAGGCTTTATATTCGATGGCGCAGCGATGTTCGTCCAGATTCCGCCATGCCAGTCCTTGGTCACTTTTCCAAACTGCGCCCTTAGCACCTGTTCCTTCTCGGCGTCAGGGATGATTTCCATCTTCATGTTTCCATAGAACATACAGACTTTGTCTGAAGCAAAATCCTTGGCGACGAAGAGAGTGGATTTCTCATCAGTTGCGGATTTCGCAACCACGGCCTTCTTCTTCCCGTTCGCCCCTTCAATGAAATCCTTGAACGGAACAAGTACAGGTGAGGGGAACGCGGCGGTCCTGGGTTTTTCCTCGAGCGGCCACTGGGCGACTGACTTGGCTTCCGGACCCGCGACGTCGGCTGCGGAGATCTCAAACCAGATCGTCCCCCATTTCGGGGAAAGATTGAAACTCATAGCTCCAGCCTTCTCAATCACCTCGACTTTTCCCAGTCTGCGACCTTCGCAATCAAGGGCGTAGACGATAAGGCCCGGCTGGACGCCGCTGAGTCCTACGTAACCACGCAGTGCTTCAACAAGGATCGGACCTTTGCCGGTCTTGACATAGTTCGTAAAACCATCCTTGTCCTTGCCGAGTTCCTGTCCAGTGTTCTGGTTGCGGCCCGTGGCGACAAGGAGCATGCGTTTTGATTCGGAGACAGGTTTTCCGTCGGTGCTCGTGATCAGCACGTTCGCATAGGGATTGTCGACCTTGCATCTCAGGTTCTTCGTGGAATTATCGGCGCGCCATCCGGCAAAGCCGGAGAAGCCCTGTGTCTTCGGAGTATCAATGATCATTGTCCCGAAAGCCCAGTCAACTGTCATCTCCTTCGTGTCCGAACGGTAGAACGGCGCACCGGCGGCATTGTATCCAAGATCTATCTTCCATTTCTTGCAGGCGGATACATAGAGCCTGTAGAGCCACTGGAAGTCCCCGATCTGGTTCTGGAACGCGCGCGCGTTCGGAATCACAAGAAAACGGTCGTCGAGCCAGCCGAGAGTATATTTGCCGTCCTCACTTTTTCCGATGGGCATGGCATTCGCAGGGATTGATGCGAGTTCGACGGCGCCTTCCAGTTTATCATATGACAAAGTCTTCTCGGTATCCCAGGGAGCTGATACCGTGAATTTCACGGGTGATGGGAGAGTGACAACTTTCACATTTGGATTGACAGCCTTTGCCGGAACTCCGATGTCGCGCTTCTTGTGGTATCGGTCGCAGTATGGATTATCACCGATGATGACAGCATGTTTTGCCTTGCTGTAGTCGCCGCTGGCGCTTCGTCCGGTCATGAAGACGACATCAGCATCACCTTCATATGACTTATCAAAGAATACGCATTCGACTTCGTGGAGCAGGGGGAGGAAGAGCGCCGCATTGCCGATCGTTCCGCTTCCACCGCTAAGTCCGAGGGCATGGAGGTTCTGTTCATACATGTCTTCTGTGGAATACGCGATATTAGCCTTGTACCGGGGCTTGGAAAAGTCACTGCGATCAAAGAGAGAGGCGCAGATCCTGTTGACGGCCATCCACGGCGAGTTGTGGACATAGGAGAAAGTGTGGGCGAAGACGTTTCTGTACGCCTGATAGTCGTGACGGTTGTCAAAGTTCGGCATCTGGACCCCAACCCAGCGGTGTGCGAATGAGAATTGAAGGCTCTGGGTCACCCCTTGGAATGACGTTATGGCGGCAACTGCGAGATTCACGTCCGCGCAGGTGGTGAGGGAGCCGCCAGTCCATTCCCCGTTTATCCCTGGAACTCCTTTGACCTTTATGCGCGGAATGTTTGAGAACCAGTTGGTCGTCTTCACGTCGACGCCTTCAACGACCACGCCCTTGCTGCTCGGTCTGGCGTTCCAGGCGGTGTATCCGGGAGCATACAGATGCGCGGCGATCGTGCCGGTACCCTGGACTTCCGCATACTGGTTTATCGCACCATGGAGATCGTGAGATCCCACAATGACGCTCTTGAATCCGAGGCTCCGGATATGTTTTGACGCTTCCTTATAGAACGAAATTGATGATTCGGCGAGATGCGCATAGTAGTCGTTCACACGCGCCGCACCGCGGGTCTTCGAACGGTACGGACGATCCCATTCGAGAAGCGTGTTGAGCCGTGGGCGGAACACATTGCCCTTTGCAGGATCCTCGTCGTCGAACAGACCCTTCTTGCCTTCGGCATCTGTCCATGCGGCATCAAGCTTTTCGCGCGTGCCATATTTCGCAACGAGCCACCTGTTCCATTCGGCATCGTGCCATTTCTGGATCTTGTCAGTCGTCTTGAAACTCCAGTCCCAGAACTGTCCGTTCTCGTTTATGATCTCCACGGTTGCAACTCCGGGCTCCTCTCCCCATGTGCGCCCTGTGTAGGGATTCTTGTGCTTGAGGAATTCAGTGACCGCGCGTTTCCAGGCCTCCACGATCTTGGGATGCGGGAATACTCCCTTCCATCCCTTGTTGTCCAGCTTGTTCATGGCTTCCCAGTCATCAATGCCGTCTTCGGCCATGAAGCTTCTGTAATCCGCGAAGTCGAGATAGATGTAGATGCCGCGTTTGAAGAGTTCCGAAGCAAGCTTGTCTAGACGATCCATGTTCTTCGGATCAAGAAGGCTGTTGCTGGAGGGTTTTATCTGCAGGTATCCGAGACCATTGGAGGCCATGTCATTGTGGTGGAAACGGACGATATTGTATCCGCAGCCCGCAATAGAATCAGCCATCTTCTCTATTTCTTCAGGCTTTTCAGGAAAAGTCATTCCATAGCAGGTGGTGGTGCCCCAGAACCTTGCGAGGGTCTTGTCTGCAAAATAAAGTTTGCCGTCGGGGCCGGCCTGTACCACGCCATGTTTCCCTGCCGGCTTGTCGAAGAGCCAGCTGCCTGTGTTCACGACTGAATCCGCCGCGAATTCCGGATACGCCTTTTCCGGCCAAGGGACAAGATCGGAAGCATCGGGAAGGGATTCCGGCGGTGTTGCCGTCGGGATCTGAAGCGCCGCCGACGGCGCCGGATCCGCGGCGCTTGTGCTCTGTGAGATGCTTAGGAACAACGCGATTGACAGTGAAATTCCGGCCGTCCGCAGATTATTCATGATATGATCTCCTTAGAATGTTATTTTGAAAGAGATATAAAAGTACTATCGATAGCATTATTATAGTTTCGGGAAGGGGAATGTCAATCAGAAAAAATGAAATAGGGAGTAAAATAATACGGGACAAAGGAAAACTATTTTCTCACAAAGGCGCAAAGCCACTAAGTTATTATTCTTGAGGATGAAGCAACACTTTGATGTCTTTTTGCCTTATCTCTGTTTTTGAAACAATATTCTTGTCATCAAAATAGATGTGAATAGTATCTTCGCTATAACCATGGGATTCCTTAAAAGGATTGATAAAAGGAAAATCTAGATGAAATGCATTTTTCCAATTCATGTGGTTTCCATATGTAATATCTGGAAATATTTGGTTATGGAAAATTGGGAAAATGTTGCTTAAATGATAATCTCTCTTATCCCAATCTGGTTTGCCCAGTATCTCATATGCCTTATTTCTTGAATCTCCAATCTTGATCTGGGCAGCCTTATATTTCAATTGATCCATCCTGTTGTTGTCGATAGCTGTCAAAATACTGAAAGTGATTATCACAATTGAAAGTATGCTCCCTAAGGATATTCCGACGAATATAAGATAGGTTTTAACCTTAACTCCTCTGCTCAAAACACCATCCGTTATAAAAAACAGTATGCCTGAATATAGAAACGCATTGGCAAGCCTCTGATATGAAGACCATGGATCACCGCATTTATCAAATACTAGATGATTCCAGAAATGCCATATGTCCACCAATTTTGAAAAATGAAAATCATAAGCCAATAAAGCAAAAAACGCTAAAAGATATATTGGAGTCAGGTTTCTGTTTCTAAAATATTTAATTTTTAGGACAGCATATGAAATTATCAGTATGATTGCCATGGCGCAAGGGAAAACTTCTCGTATAAACATATCATAAGTCAGGTAATGGTCAGAATTTTCAAACTGCAATTTGTCAACAGTTGCCGTAGTGTTGTCCCCAAACATTCTTTTAAAATCAGGCGGATAAAAATGTATCTTGATTAGGCCATAGGAAACGAATCCTCCCCAGAGAAGTTGCGAGATTGCAAAAACAATAACGAATGAAAGAAATATGGTTTTGTATCTCTTGCTCATAGTACAACAGATGTTGTTTTGAGATGGTGTTTATATATAAATTAGCATGTTATTTAACTGCTACAATATAAGTTAGAAAGCTATCTCTGTGGCTCCGTGCCTTTGTGCGAGAAAAAATATCTTGATGGGCGACTTTCGCAAGGAGGATGAAGGCGGATAGCTTCAGCGAACAAGAAGGCAATCTTCTTCATTTAGAAGCTTTGATTCTGGAAAAGGCATCCCTCATGACGTCTTTTGCAGGTCTTGATTTCATTTTACCTGCACGATATTCAGCATATCGCCTGTCGGCTTCGTCAAGCCATTTGACTTCATGTTCAGAATCCAGGTTGGAAATGATGTGGTCCGCAAGCACGGCCTTCTTCTTCGACGGAAGTTTGAAGATTTCAGATTCTATCTGTGTAAGAGTCATTGACATATTTTCACCTCAGACAAAATATAATCTTTACAATAGTAATTTCAAAGATGGGAAGAGCAGAATTGTTGCCGGCGAGACGCCAGCGCTCCATTAAGAAAATGAAGAACGCGCAAACATGCGCTACTACGAGCAGAATATGGGAATCTGTGGGCATTCATTCGATGTTGGAAGTTCGACCTGTCCCCCGTAGCCTTGGCGGAGGCGGAAGTTGAATGTTCGATGTTCAATCTCTTACACCATTACTTCAGTTCCACCACGACTTCGTTTTTCGACTTGAACAATTCCTGAGGAATTAGGTTGCTGTCAAGTTTCTTGCCGTTCAGTTTGATGGATTTCACTCCCTTGCCTTTCTTGCCATTCCGGATCGTGATGTTGAAATCCTTTCCACGGAACTTGCGCGAAACCTTGATCTCCTTCCATGCCGACGGCAGACAAGGATCAATTTTCAGACCGTTGTAGTCAGGCTGGATTCCAAGGATGTACTGCGTCGCCGAGAAATAGGACCATGACGCCGTCCCGGAAAGCCAGGGAAGGCGAGACGCCCCAAACCTCCTGCTGTATTTGCTGTGCGTCGACTGGCAGTGCACATACGGCTCGATCTGCCTTATCTCCGCTTTCGTATTGTATGCCGCCGGCATGTAATTACGATAATATTCGTAAGCTCTTTCAGGATGACCGAGCAATGTTTCCGCCATTACCGCCCAACCCTGCGTATGCGAGAAGATTCCTGCGTTCTCCTTATGTCCTTCGTTCAGGACTAGTGCTCTCACGACATGATAGTCGGTCTTCCGGAACGGCGGTGCGCAGAGCATGATGCCATATTCCGTTGCGAGCCGATCCTTTACCGATTGCATCGCCGTTTCCGCCTGGTCCGTTGTTGCCGCTCCGCTGATGACAGCCCAGCTCTGTGCGTTGAGGAAAATCGATCCTTCAGGATCATTCTTCGTACCGATTATCGAACCGTCTTCCCTGAACGCCCTGATGAACCATTCGCCGTCCCAGCAGTGCTTCTGGATGTTCTTGTCAAGTTCGACAATCTTTTTCTCGGCCCATTCGATTTCCTTTTTTAACTTCAGGCGCGAACAGATGTCAATGTAGATCTTCAATGCATATCTAAGCTGAAACGTCACAAATATGCTTTCTCCGCGATAACCCAGTTTCAGACAGTCGTTCCAGTCGGCTTCGAGCCCGCATGGAAGTCCGTGCGCGCCGCTCCTCTCGAGGTTGAACTCTATCGCCCTGCGCAGATGTCCGAGTACCGTGTCGTTGCCCTTGTCAGCGTAAGGAAGAATTTTCATGTAGAACGACATGTCGCCGGTTTCCTTGACGTATGCGGGGATCGTGTTGAATAGCCAGAGACAGTCGTCGGACCTGTAATGATTTGGTTCTGGGGTAGGTTCGTGTCCGGGATTATGCGCGAACTGTTTCACCACGGACATTGCTCCGCCGGTCGAAACCTGTCCTGTGATCATCAGCTCGAGCCTTTTTCCGGCTTCTTCCGGAATCATCGACAGTGCACCAAGCATGTCCTGTACGGTGTCGCGGTAACCGAGCCCGTCTCGTTCACCTGAATAGACGAGGCTTGCCGCCCTTGACCAGGCAAACGTGATCAGGCTGTTGTATGCGTTCCAGACGTTTATCATGCTGTTGAATTCCTTGTCCGGCGTCTGGACTGTCAGGACACCGAGCAGGCTATGCCAGTGATCCTTGACCTTCTGGAGTTCCTTTTTCAGGACTGCGATATCTCCGAATTTCTTAAGGATGCTTTTTCCCTCCCGTTCCGCCTTTCCGATTCCAACCAGAACCGCAAGTTCACGGCTTTCGCCGGGAGCGAGATTGATTTCCATTCTCATTCCGGCGCACCCGTTGTCGCCGTGGGCAAGGGAATTAGTGCATTTGTTGCTTTCGACAGCGACAGGATTTGCGTATGTCCTGTAACCGCCTATGAAAGTGTCCCTGTCAGTCTCGAAATCCTTTACTTCGGCGCCTGTGACTGCGAAGAACGCATTCCTGCACTGATCGCGGTTCTGGAAGTTCTGCGGATCCTCCGGGACGTTGTCCAGCATCGCGTAGCGGATAATGCCGTCGACATAATCCATCTTGATCGTGTATTGCGTGAACTGAAGATTGATGAGATCCTGGAAGAGATTCCATTCGGAGGCGAATTCGAGATATGAGAAGACGGAAAGCTTCCTTGGAGCAGATCCGTTGTTAGTTATCTTCAGCATCCACACCTCGAAATTGCTTGCCAGAGGCACGAAATATGTCGACTCGCTTCTGATGTCGGAATATTCGGATTCGATCACAGTGTATGCCGTGCCGTGTCGGCAGATGGTCTTGTATTTGTCGAGAGGTTTTCCGACGGGTTGCCACGAGGTGGACCAATAATCATTGCTCTTGTTGTCACGGATGTAGAAATAGCGGCCGGGCTGGTCGAGAGGGATCGCGTTTGTGCGCGTCCTTGTGTAACGTCCCTGCGCGGAAGACTTGTAGAAGCTGTATCCGCCTGCATTGTTCGTTATTATCGCGCCGTACTCCGTAGTTCCGAGATAGTTGCTCCAGGATTTCGGGGTATCCGGCCGGTCGATTACGTATTCCTTGTTCCTGTCATCGAAATGTCCGTACTGCATATAAATTTTTCCTTCGTAAAAATTTATTTGTCAATTGGCTCAATATACTCTCGTTGACAAAATATTTCCGTTTCAGGATTATCTTTTAAATCAAAACTTAATTACCCACGAAATTATACTAACGGCGAGTATGTTGAAATTTGCATGAAGACAATATACATTAGCTTCAAAGAATGAGTTATAGGGGGGATTACATGCCCGAGATAAGCAGATTCCTTGGAATTGTCATAACAATGTATTTTGATGAGCATAATCCGCCTCATTTCCATATAAGATACAACGAATTTAGAGCCAAGATGAACATCAAGGATTTCAATATAATTGAAGGCACGGTTCCTGCAAAAGTCCGCGGACTTGTGCAGGAATGGGCTGAACTTCATCGATCAGAATTGCTTGCAATGTGGGACACAAAGGAATTCCATAAGGTAGAACCGCTCGTATGATATGTTATCTGACAAATGCCAAGTATCTTGGGGATTACCGCTTCCGGGTTGTTTTTTCAAGCGGGGAGAAGGCAGAGCTGGATTTGAAGAAGCAGCTGCTCTCGGCTCCTGGAGTAATGGGTGAACTTTTTAAGAAGAAGCCCTCTTCGGTCAGGGATTTCTATCTTGATCCTTGGCCTACTCTTGCTTGGAAATGCGGATATGACATTGCCCCTGAAAAACTCTACGAAATTGCCTTGTCGCAGAAATCACACAGCAAAAAAAAGAAATAAATTTTCATGCGACCTTTGTTGCTGTGTCTGATAATGCAGTTCTTAAGCCCGACAATAATGATACTTGAAAGGAATCCCCATGAAGAAGATTCTTCTGTTCTTTCTTGCCATTTTTCTTGCAGCGGCAAATTCCTTCCCGTATTATGACGAAGTTAAAGCAGCCGATCCGAAAAAGGATCAAATCGTCATTCATGTAAAAAGCAAAGAAGAGGCCAAGCCTGTCGCCAAGGCATCCGTTGTTCTTGATTTTGAGTGCGAAAAAGAAACAGCACCTTTGGAAGGGATGACTGATGAAAACGGCATCTTCAAGGCGGCAATTCCCGAGGAGACATACGGAATAAGTGTAAAGGTTGCCGGGCCGGGCTTTGCCAGCAAAAGAATCGTTTTATCCCATAAGGACGAAAAGGCTGTTACAGGTGCCGATATAAACATCGAACTCGACCGTGGAGAAGCTATCGGGGGCGTTTTGTCGATGGAAGACGGACAGCCGATTTCTAAAGTTAAAATACTTCTTTATTCACAAGCCACTGATCAAAAGGAATATGATATCGGTGATTTTGTTGCCGTTGACTGCAGTTCTGGAAAGTATGAGCTGACAACTGATGAGAATGGTTCATGGAACTGCATAATTCCATTAGGCAACGACAGGTTAAGTTTCATCTTTGACCATCCAAGGATAGGTATGAGCGTAAAAAGGGAGATATGTCTCGGCGAAGATGAGGAAACGACAAGGAATTTAAAGGGGAAAATTTTTAAATTCAGCTTTTCAAAGCCGAAGCAGATAAAATTGAAGATCGTAGATGATACAGGAAATCCTGGTGAAGACGCAATTGCCTTTATAAGTTTGAACAGTCATACCGACGCCATAAGGCTCTCCTCGGATAAAAATGGAGAGGCAATAGCCTCATATCAACCTTCTGATTGCAAGGGGTCTCTCAAAGTATTGGTTGTCAAAAAGGGATATGCCACTTTTGAAGGTGAAATTTCAAACACCATGGAGCATAAAGATATAAAACTCGAAAAAGCAGTTCCAATAAAGGGAAAAGTTGTTGATGTTGAAGGTAAGCCAATAAGAGGAGTATGTTTTCTAAGAACGTATATTTTTCTAATGGGCAATTATGAATATCCAAGAATATATAGTGATATAGAAGGGAATTTCGTTTTGGAGGATGTATTACCTTCATCTCCGGTGAAATATCACATTATTCCTTTTGAAAAACATATGGACGCGGAGATTCTTACCTCGGAACTATTGTCCAAGCCGACGGTAGTCCTTTTTCCTGAGATCCATATAAAGGCCATAGTCAGGGACAAGGCAGGAAATCCTTTGAAAAATATAAGGTGCTTTGAATATATGAATGATGAAATGCACATGTGCTATGATGAAATTGTCGATGGAAAATTTGAAAAGCGCATAAATAAAAGCATAGAAGGGAACACCGGGCAATTAAATTATGGTCTCGAAGTGATATGCAGGCCGTACAGGAAGCAGTTCCAGGAAAGGATAATCAAGCCCGGAGACAAGGAAGTCAATTTTACTTTTATCATGGATGATAAAGAGGTGAGAAAAGGGACAATTTTAGGTGTGGATGGCAAATCTGCCGGAAACGTGAAGATTTTCTTCAATGGAGAGAAACGAATGTGCCCCCTTGACGAACAACTCAACTATAAAGTCGAAGAAAAAGGCGTATTTTCGTCGAACGAACTCCGTCATATTGTTTCAGATGCCTCGGGAAGCTATCTGTTCTATCCGTCCACTCCGAAAAAAGGTCAAGCTGATGATGACTTCAACAACGGAATATATGAATTTTATCCCTGCAAGTATAACAATGGCAGAACTGTTTTAGTGACGGCGTTCACAAATGACGGGTGTCTGTGCATGCCGGTTGGAGAATTTGACAAGGCTGAGAAGGTTCAGCTGCAGAAATATTCAAAAGTGGAAGGGGATGTTTTACGTGGAGACGAACTGCTTACAGATAGGACTGTATGTCTTGAAAGCATATTTATTTTCGGAGGAGAGTATTTTTCAGTTGTTTTGGAAGATGTTAAAACCAATGAAAAAGGACATTTCGTATTTGAAAAAGTTCCTCCGGGATACTTTGTCGTTAACTGTCATGAAGAGAAACAATCAGTATATGGAGAAACTGCTCCAGGTGTTTCATACAAGGTAAAACTGGGGGGATACGGAGTAAGAATTACAGGAAAATTTATTCCTCCTGCTGGGATTCAAGTAGATTTCAAAGGAGAAAAGAATTCGCTGAACATACACGCGGAAGATAATGGGAAATTCAATCTCATTTCAGAAGAAGTTATTCCTCGTTTGATCAACTCGAAATACAGGCAGGAAGTTTTAGTGGAGATTCTTCCAGATGGTACCTTCAACGCTGTTGATGTCCCGCCTGGCCGGTATTCCATTTTGTTCACAGCCCAGAAGGATGGAGAAATTTATGCCTGGACGAATGATGAATTTACAATTCCAGAAGAGGCTATTAAGAAAGGGGCAGTTGATCTTGGTCTCTTTGACCTGAAATAGGCAGCCCACTCTTGATAATTGCCTGCGCTGGAGTATGTTCTGCATTTTGCAACAGAACACAGTGTTCCAGCAGGTGAAATTCATGACTTTTTCCCATAGGCTCCGGCGCATAGCAGATTCCAAGAGATTCAATTTCTTCATTGTCGGACTGATCGTCCTCACCAGCATTTTCATAGGAATGGACACCTACCCCTCGGTCAAGGAGCGGATTGGCGGGTTCCTGGAGCTTGCCGACAAGATCATCCTCGGAATATTCGTCCTTGAACAGCTTATCCGGATAGGCGCCGAAGGCAACAAGCCATGGAGATATTTCCTGGATCCATGGAATGTCTTTGACTTCATCATCATCACGATCTGCCTTCTGCCTCTCGGACAGTCCTCCGTGGCGGTGGTGCGTCTCGTCCGGATCCTGAGGGTGCTCCGACTGCTCAAGACTATTCCTCGGTTGCGCATGCTCGTGCAGGGCATGGTGAAAAGTCTTTCGTCCATATTTTATGTGGCAATCCTGCTTATCGTCCATTTCTATCTGTTCTCCGTCCTTGGAGTTTCTTTCTTCCATAATTCAGATCCGGGCCATTTCGCGGATCTGCAGACCGCATTCATGTCGCTTTTCCAGGTCCTCACCCTTGAGAACTGGCCAGATGTCATGGCTCCCTCCAAGGCCGTGTTCCCAGTAGGCGCCCAGATCTATTTTCTTCTTTACATCATCATAGGAACAATGATCATCCTGAATCTTTTCGTAGGCGTGATCGTGGGAAGCATGGCGGAGGCCAACGAGGAGATGGAAAAGGAAATAAAGGAGATGCAGAAAATCCGCAAGCTCCAGCAGGAAGGCGTCAAGTCCAAGAACGAACTCCTTATGAACCACATTGAAAACGTTGAGAAGGAACTTCTGTCCCTCAAGGACCAGCTTGCCATCATCATCAAACATGAGGAACAGCAGGGCAAGTGAACGCATAGGCTCTTTCTTTCTACCATTTCAATTCGACAAAACCATTTGATACCGGAAGTTCATTGCCCTGCCAGACAACCTTTGTGACACCGTCCGGAACCTTCAGGCTTATCGGTCGTTTCGCCGAAAGATAAGGATGGATCCACGGACGGCTGATCTTCACTGCGACTTTCGCAGGAGTCTTTTCAGTCACTTCCATCTTGATATTATTCCTGAGCCAGAGCCAGATGGAAAGCTCGCCCTGGGACGCGTACCAGGCATCCGGGCAGTTTGCGAACTTCGCACAGAAATTCTCGAACTTCTTCCATTGCTCGTCGGTCTTGCCGATCTGCCAGCTGTGCCCCCAGAAATGGAATATGCCGCCGTCCTTCGCACGTGTCTCCTCCCATTTCTTGTCCAGGTCCTTTTCATTGCCGAAAAAACCGTCAGTCTTCATCGTCATAAGATCACCGAGTGTGTCAACAGTCGTCACGTATCCCGGAGTCGTACGGCACGACCAGTAGCCCGCGGCCTTGACTGCCTTTAGAACGTAATCGCCTTCTACGTCATATGATGCCGAATAGCCGTTTGGATATGAGAAGGAGATCACGGGATGGTTGAGAGCTTTTTCCAGGACTTTTCTCATCGAGACGCATTCTTCCGCGGCCCGTTCAGGAGTCAGGCGGTAGAGGGAAGGGTGATGGTAGCAATGGGATCCGATTTCGCCGTTCATCCCCTCCAGCTTGTCCAGGAACTTCATTGCTGGATTGTCGTTGTTCAGGAAGAATGTTGGACGATATCCGAGTCTGTTGAGGATTTCTGCACAGCGGAGATCGTCCGGTTTGCCATCATCCCAGGAGGTCAATACTGCAGTTTTTTCCCCCATGGGGAGCAACGGGAAGGAAGGGGCGTCACCAGTTAGTCCGGATCCTATAAGTTCGAGCTGTCCAGATTCGGTCTTGGAAATATCGATGACCTTCATAAGTTCAACATCTGCCAGAAGAGGTTCCTTCTGTTCTCTGGAAATGCTGTGCTGGAGTTCGGCGATCTTTGACATTGCCGGAGTTTTGAAAGTGAGTTTCTTCAGAAGAGAGCCCATGAAAAAATAAACTGATCCGGGTCTTTTCCATTGGTCGAAGGGATAGTTTGCCTGGAAACTTTTGCCGTCCTCTCCTTCATAAGTCACAGTGCAGTCCTTTGTCAGGGGGGATTTCAGCATCCAAAGTCCGGGAGGAAGTGAGCAGGGAAGATTTGCCGTGCCGTCAGGTTTCATTTCAAGACCGATGCTTGCCACTTTTGAGGCATCGAGTGACGGTTGGGAGACCTGTTCGAGGGAAAGCTGTGCGACAGGATAAGTCCTCTTATATTTCCATAGATCGTCATATACGGGAGTTATCCTGGCAACGGTTGTCGGAAATGGGGAGTAAATCCAAAATTCGAAAAGCTGAGGCTCATCCTTCCTCGACTGGAAGTTTTCCATTATGTTTACCGAGATGGTCTGCTGGGCTGTGACAAGAGAGACTCCCAGATGGTTGTTGAACCAGGATTTCTCCTCCCCTTCCTTAGTGCAGAACTCGACAATGCCATGGTACCATCCGGCAGGAAGCGGTTCCTGAAGTTTCCATTCGATGAAAGTGTCTCCCTTCTTTGCGGAACTCGCTTCGCATGACTTGTCCATGGTCACAGCCTTCTTCCCCCCGGAGAGATCAATGATTTTCCCTCCTGAAGACTGTTCGGCGGTCAAGACAAGCTTTTTCCCCTCCTGCGCGGAAACAGATGAAATCGTTGCGACAAGAAAGAAAGACAGGAAAAAGACTTTCAAATATGACATATACATGTTGTCCTTACTATTCTGTTTGTTTGTAGTAGCGCATGTTTGCGCGTTAAGTAGGTACGCCCTTCCTGTGTCCGCTATAGCTTCTTTGCGACGGCGGAAGCATGTACCATCTTAATTAAGAATGGGACAGGCTTCCGACTTCGCCCGAGGGCTACGCCGGACGCAGAAAGCCCGTCCCTACTTCCCTAATGCTCCGGCTATCGAATTCGCCATCACTTCATGCCCCTTGGCGTTGGGATGCGCCTGATCAGCCATATATGAATCGATCCCGGCTCTTCCGAAGGCCTTGAACTCCTTGGCCGCATCGCAGAGGGCAAGCCCTCTTTCCTTGGCGATGCCGCGCACACATTCTGCATAATCGTCCATCATGAAGAAACGTTCGTTCTTGCCGGGAATGGTGGTGATGAGGAGGACGGAGGAAGCGCCATTCGTCTTGCGGGCGATCCTGTCAAGATAGTCGTTCAGAGAATACGTGAAATACTCCTTGGGATACCCCCAGGTCTTGTCGTTGTAGCCGTACATTATCGTCACGAGATCAGGCGGAGTTCCAGCAAAGTCCCTGTCGAGCCAGAGCCTGAGATCGTTGCCCTGTGCGCCTCCTACGGCCTTGCTGATTACGGTAATCTGGTCATAGCCGTATTGTTTCCTCAGAAGTTTTTCGAGTACCTGTGCATAGCGCTCGGTGTCCGGACTCTTAAGGGACGTGCCTGCGGTGATGGAGTCTCCGAGGCAGAGGATGCTGACCGGCTTCTTATCCTTTAGGAGTTTCAGTACTTCATCGAAGGATTTCAGTTTCGGAGTGTTCTTTTCAGAAGGGACTTTCTCCTCAAACTGGATCTGGTCGATGCTGAAGCTGAACTTGGGCATGGGCTTGTTGTTATGGTAGATGTTCCATTTGTTATTGAGCTTCAAATTCTGTATTCCGCTCGGAGGCATTCCGCCGGGAGTTCCAATCGCATAAACAGGATCCTCAGGGACGAACTTGTCCCATGGAACCATGACCTTCTTCCATTCGGTGTCTTTCAACGGGAAGGAGTATGCGTATTTGAACGGGAACCAGAGAGGATGCTGTCCGCAGAGCACAATCGTCCCATACATGTCGGAGCCGTCACCTTTAACATAGAATGAAATTCCTTCGTAGCCGTCATTCAAGCTGTCGAGTTTCAACGGCTTTATCCCCTTGACCTTCTTGAAGGCAAGTCCCGGTCCGGAAAATTTGACTGCGCCTTTGCCGACCGATGCCGAGTCAGCCGATTCGACCTGTGCGCCGTTCTGCTTCTCCCATCCGGAAGCGGCTTCAAAATCCTCGAGCGTCGCATTGGGATTTGCATCCTGGGCCTTCAATCCGGTTGAGCAGCAGAGCTGAAGGGACAGGGCGGTAAGTGTCGACAGTAAGATTCTTTTCATTTCTCCATCCTTTATGTTATTTTTTTTAAAATTCCAAATTATAAGGTAGGGACGGCTCTCCGTAGCCGTCCGTTCCGAGAGGCGCTTTCGGAGAAAACGCCCTACCTTCGCCAATTATGAAATTGTCACTGTTTTTATTTCATTTTCGCTTCTACATTGCGGATCAGCACACCTGCGAAATCCGCAGAATCCGCGATGCTCATCATGTGAAGATAGCTAATTCCGTTGCAGCTCGGGAATACGAGAGGCGCGGACAGCATGGGCCCTTTTTTCCCGAAACGTAACTTCGCTTCTTTTTTGAAAGAGTCTGTCCATTTGATTATAAGCTCGTGCCAGACATCGGTCTTCAAAACGATCTTTGTTCCTTTGACAAGCCCTTTGCCGTCAATTTCCACTGAGTACTGTGCATAATTTTTAGCCACAGTGTCGAATGGATTGAAGAAACGGTCCATCAGGCAGATCCTGATGCCCTGTCCACCTTTTTTCAGACGCAGGCTTATGCGGACTTCGCCAGATTTTCCGGCGGGAAAATTCCAGACCGCTCCCTGCTGTTCATGCACAAGGCGAGGATCAGGATGGCGTGCGATCTGCAGGACTTCGCGAGGTTCGCCGTCAGGATCAGGAATCAGCTGAGCTCCCGGACGCCTGTTATACGCGCAATGACCGGATATGCCCTTAAAGTTTCCGTATATGCCTTTTGCGAACTGGAATGTACACCAGTCACCAAGACCGAGATGGAAATCATCCTTGCGTTCGGTTTCATAGAGCCATTTGGGATCAAAAATAACGATTCTCCGGCATTTCGAATGCTGTCCTGCGGAGACGATCACTTTTCCTTCCGGAAGTTCATACGCCTGGCTCTGGTGGACGCTCTTGTCAACGCAGTCAGAGTTTCCTCCGCTTGTCCTGAAATCAGAATCATTCCGCCTTTCGTTGAGAAGTACTTCGCGGAATCCGATCCAGGTCTTGCCATCGTCTTCTGAAATTGCAGCATGGAACGCATCGCGATTTGTGAAGACGTCTTCACCATAGCCCTGGCGTTCCCAGTCCACAAGTTCCGGTTGTTTGTCATGGTCAAGTTCGGGCAGGGGAGTGGTGTTGCACCAGAAGAGGATGATTCTGCCGTCCTTCAGGCGGAAGAATGTCGGCATGGTGATTGTGGCATAGAAACGCGAAGGCACTGGCTTTGTCCAGGTCTCGCCTCCATCGTCGGAGAAGGACTGGTAATGGTTGTCCATGGATGTGCGGATGATCATCCAGAGCTTGCCGTCCGACAGTTCGACAATTGAAGGTTCAACCCCATAGTTCTGCCAGCGCACTCCCTGATGAGGAGCTATTGCCTCGTGTGCGGGAATGGTATCGAGAACTGTGCTCTTCCAGGTCCTGGCGTCGTCATCTGAATATAATACGGTCAGATCATGCGTACCGTCCTTTTTCCTGAAATGGCATGGCAGCACCCAGCGCTTCCTCGAACGCAATGGCAGGGGAAGCCTGACAGCCCCGTAATTGATGTCCGAAACAACTGTGCTGGTGAATTTACCGTCGATACCGGTAGATGAACGGTAGATGCGGAATCCTTTTTTCAGGCCTATTGCATCTGCATCAAGAAAGAATTCGTGCGCATATCCGTGCAGGTCGATCAGGGAGATCCAGTCGCCGGACCATGGGCTCTGCGCGCAGGCGCCGGGACATCCCTTCTTAAGCTGAAACTCCTGCCAGGACAGTCCGCAGTCGTGGCTTGTAATATAGATCATCTTCTTGCTCTTGAATCCGTAATGCCTGATTTCACCATCAGGCAGCAGTACCAGGTCGCGGAACGCGTTTGAGGGCTGGATTCCGACTACTTGAGGAGCATTTATCTGTTTCAGCAGTGAACGCACGCGATTGTCGCAATATACATTTTTCATTGAAATCTCCTGATATTAAATCTACCACAGAGGGCTCAGAGGAATTCATTCCCTCTGCGAACTCGTAACACAAGAAAAATAAGATTCTTTTCTTGTTGTCTTTGAGAACACAGAGAGGAATTACTCTGTGTCCTCTGTGGTTCATCCTTCATCTAATATATTAATTTCCTGAAATTTATGATCGTATGGAACGTAATCAGATTTCCGTTATGGGCGGACGAGGCCTTCTCGTCTCCGCTTCTCGCGAGAACGAGCAGATCATTGCCTGAAATCGCCATTGCCGCATAATGCCTTGACGCCTTTTCACTTTTAGGTCCGACCGCCACCATGCCTGCAAAGCACCAGTCGATCATGTTCTTCGAGAAATGCAGCTGGAGCCGCCTGCGCTCATTGTTCGGAAGATTATAGCGCTCTGGAGGAAGCAGTTCTGCGCGCGTCATGCTGTCAGTCGCCTGGGTGCTCAGAAGCCAGTAGAGCTTCGATTTCTCGTCATACAGTACATGGAACCTCATCTGTCCGCCGGGGCACGGCACAAAAAGTATTTTGCTGCCGGAAGGGACGGTCTCGATGAATGTTTCCATCTTTCCGGTTCCGGGCTTGTCTCCAAGCTCTTTTACTTTGAGGATGCAGGCGTATCCAGTTCCACCGGTATGGGCGCGCATCCACAGATGATATGTTTTTCCTGATGGATCATGCCAGTAATGATTCTTGTCGAGTATCTGCACGACATTTGTCTCGAGCCATCCCATCGGGGCGCAATCGCGTCCAGGCGCCGGATAACTGGCATCCGGATATTTCTCCTCGAAGAACGGAATTCCGAAGTAATCCGGATATTTACCGTCTGGAAAGACGTCGCGGAATGAGAAACTGGATGAGAATTCCCAGTTCTGCGCCTTTGTGAGATCTGAATGCAGAGAACCCCGCATCAATATCGGCGAACACTCCCCGATGTACCAGGCCTTGATATTGAAGGAAGTCCTTTTCTCCATTACAAGATAGACACAGCCGTTGGCGTAATGGACGTTGCATGCGGACTGATGCCAGAATTCACCATTTGTAAGTTTCACAGGACGGCCCCAGGTTTCTCCGCGGTCATCCGAACGCATGATCATCAAGTCATCGGCATGTCCGAGGACGTAGATTGAATTTCCGGCTGTGAACGGACGGGCATGCATGAACGGGAATTTTCCGGTCTCCCTCCAGGTCTTTCCATGATCATCGCTTATGAGAACTACACCCTGATGCCAGAATCCTTTCCATGGAGCATATTTTTCTCCTGGCAGTTTCCCAACTCCGGGACCGCCAAAATCAACGAGGGCGATGATCCTGCCGTCGGGAAGGACGCAGAGGGCCGGAGTGTAACAGTAAATGTTCGCCGGATCAGGAGATCTCGCTACGATTGATTCATTGTTATTCATAGTCGGACAGACTGTTCTTTATATAGTCGATGATTATTTTCTTTTCCTTCTCCCTGAATGCGTGGAAAGGTTCGGCGACGAAATCACTTTTCAATATGCCTTGATATGCAAGTCCGCACTTTATGCCTTTCAGGAAGCTTGAACCATATTTGCCCACATTGTAGATCGTTGAACCGAGTCTCATGACCTTGTCCTGGAGTTTCCTCACTTCGTTCAAATCCTTCCTCTGTGCGGCGTCATAGAGCCTGACAAACAAGTTAGGGAACAGATTCGCCCCTCCGGGCACTCCTCCGTGGCCTCCAAGCAGGATGGATTCCGCAAGAAGAGCCTCGGTACCCATCAGGATTGAAAAATCCTCCCTGTCTTTGAAAAGCTGTAGGAGGCGATGGTAGTAGAGCATGTTTCCTGAACTGTCCTTGATGCCGATGATTTTCTTGTTTTCCGAAAGGGTCTGGACAGTCTCAACTTCATAATAGACCTTCGTGAAACTCGGCATGTTATACAGGAAAAGGGGGATGGATATTTCAGAGACTAGATGACCTACATATTCCACAAGCTCAGGCTGTCCGGCCGGAAAATAATAAGGCGGTGCAAGGACGACGGCAGTGGATTTCTTCTCTTTTGCGAAATTCGCAAGGTTTACGGATTCCACGAAGGAGGTGTCGGTTATCCCGACGATGACCGGCACTCTTCCGGCGACAAGTTCGCAGGTTTCTTCGACAAGCCGGTATCTGAGCTTGTAGCTGAGGCTTGGAGCCTCTCCTGTGCTTCCAAGAATGAAAATGCCATGGACACCTCCCTTGATCAAATGCTCGATGACGTTCTTCAGGCTCTTTGAATCGAGCTTGTCCTCAGCGAGAAGAGGGGTGATCATCGGGGGGATGATGCCGTGGATGGGGATAACATGAGATTTATTTTTCAAGAGTTGACTCCTAATTTATTATATTTTGACCTATGTTTGTAGTAGCGCATGTTTGCGCGTTATTAAAGGAACGCCGACCTCCAGGTCGGCATCTAGAGCCGGTCTGGAGACCGGCGCTCCCTTTATGAATGAAGAACGCGCAAACATGCGCTACTACGAGCGAAACACGTATATGGGTTGCATGCTCATTCATCAGTTATCCGTCTTCATTAATTTTTAGAGTTTCCAATAGATGCCGCAGAATTGATATTGTTATCCGGCGCTGGCGGTTTTTGATTCCAGACGTGCTTTGTCCGTTTCAGTCCGCCGTCTCTGAGATCCTTGATTTTAATGACACGCAAATGCTCCAATCCGAGTTTCTCGAGGATCCAGCCTGAATCAATGATCCCTTTCCAGTTCTTCTTTGAATTGAAGTTCAGATTTTCGACATATATGCAGATTCCACCGGCGACATCGACGTTCACCATTCCGTATTTCTGCATCGCAACAGCAAGAGTCCTTGCTGCCGGGCAGAGATCGAATTTGTCCAGATTGAGCTTTGGATCAAGCTGCACGACTGCGCCTTCCGGCAATCCACCTTGAGTGAAGCCGTCGGTCCAGATCGCGGGGAAGACAAATTTCTGATGCTCGTTCAGATCTGTCGCAAGAGCTATCTTATGTTCGATTTTCCCCGATGTTATTTCTTCCTGCAATACGAGACCGCCGAGGAGGGCGGTGCCAGCCGCACGGCATGGACCGTAGTCATGGACGCTTGTGCCCGGTTCGAATTTGAATGGGATCTTGTCGAAGACTCCTGATCCGTAGAGCGGATATGTAATTGCGGAACGAGTTAAAATCTTGCCATCCTTGTACCTGATGCAGAAGAAGTCGTAGACTATATCCTTGTCCTCGTCGATGATGCACATGTGCGAGTCTTCCTCGGAATCAGGCTTCGCTTCCGGAGGAATAGGGGCCCATCCGTCGAAATTCGGCGCGAACCCGCGATGGCTGTCCCTGACCTTGAGAGGAAAGACCTGTACCATGGGAACTTGCGAACTTCGCACCCAGTAGACGGGGATCGTCCATTTGGTCGAGTTTACATACACGGCCCTCTTTTCACTGACTGTGGTACCTAGAAGCTTGATGAACGATTCGCTTTTATCATCTATTTCGGGATTTGCGGGGATTGGAGTGTTCCAGAAGCTGTCGGGACTGAATGGGCGGTTTTTCATATGGTCTACATCCTTTTTTAAAAAGGAAATATTTAAAATACTATCGATGGTATTTTAGGGCCTGAACAGGACTTTGTCAAATACCGGAAATCTTTTTTTGGATAATTAAGGAAAGGGCTTGATAAAATTATAATAGGTCTTATAATAATGGTATAATTCAATAATAAAGCTGATTAATCTATATAATAGGACATTTAATGCCAGTTTCAGTCAAAAATAATTCCAATACCGATCAGGCCGTGGAGATGCTAATTGGAAGAATTCAATCACTCGGACTTCGGCCCGGAGACAGTCTTGGAACAGAAAAAATACTTATGAGCGAGCTTGGTCTTTCCGAGCGTTCAATCAGCGAAGCGGTACAACGCTTGCGCGCCCTGGGAATGCTTGAGTCAATAAAAAAAGCTGGCATCCGTGTCACCGAGCCCCAGTTCGAATCAATCCTCGAGGCCACGATAATGCTGCATGCACGGAAGGAAAATGGGCTGAAGGAGCTTGCCGAACTGCGCTTTGCACTTGAAGCAGGGGCTGTCCGCCTGACCGCCGAACGGATCACGAAGGAGGAGCTTACGCAACTCAACGAATGTGTGGAGTGTCAGCAGAAACTGGTTGAAAACAACGGGAGTCCCGAAGACATGAAGAACGAGGATGAAAAGTTTCACCAGATCCTCTTGAAGGCTTCGGGCAGTCCGATGGTCTATCGCCAGCACGCCGTGATCAGCGAATATTTCAGGAAATACAGCGGGACGGATGATCATGATAATACAATCAGGCAGATGACAGTCTGGGAGCACGGACAGATTGTCACTGCCCTTGAAAATCGTAATGTCGATTACGCAGCGGCAATGCTTTCAAAGCATTTATCCAAGACCATCCAATAATAACAAGGAATGTAAAATATGAATAATGTAAATCTGACCGAGGAATATTTTGAAGGAGCCGTATCCTTTGAAAAAGCTGAAGGGCATATAAAGCCCTGGAGACTGCCCTTCAGGGAGCTGGCACTGTTTCCTTCGAACAACAATTCTCTTGTTGGCTGTGCAGAGATGCCTGCGGGCGTCCGCATCCGTTTTGCAACCGCCGCTCCGGAAGTGAAACTTTCCTTTCTGCCAGTTCCTAAAACGGCAGATCCGCTCAGGCTGGACTGCGTCATTGACAATGATTTGATTGATACCGTGGCGCTTTGCGAAGGGCAGGAGGAAATTGCCTTCAAAGGTCTGCCCGGGAAGGATAAGACAGTAGAGATTTGGCTCAGCCCGCTGATGGGCCTGTCGCTTAAGTCGCTGCATACCGGAAGCAGGATCTTCCTCTCTCCGGACATGCGGAAGAAATGGACAACCTACGGGAGTTCAATCACGCACTGCAGGGGGGCGCATTCACCTGCGCAGACTTGGCCCGCCATTGCAGCACGCGCCGGAAACCTCAATCTCACCTGTCTGGGATTTGGTGGACAATGCCACATGGATCCGATGGTTGCGCGTCTGATAAGGGATCTTCCTGCGGACTTCATCTCCTTGAAACTCGGCATTAATATTCAAGGAGGAGCTACGATGTCCGCCCGGACATTCAAACCCATGGTGATAGGAATGGTGAAGATCATCAGGGAAAAACATCCTGATGTCCCGATAGCCATTGTTTCACCTATAATCTCGCCGCCAAGGGAGACAAAGCCGAATAACGCCGGCATGTCCTTGTCATTTATGCGCGAAGAACTGCAGGATGCCGTCAAACGCCTCAAGGAATGTGGAGATGCCAACATCCATTACTTCAACGGGCTGGATCTGCTTGGAGAAGCAGATGTCAGCTCATGCCTGCAGCCGGATCTTGTGCATCCCCATGGCGACGGATACAGGACCATCGGAGAAAGGTTTGCCAGGATAATTTTGCCAAAGATTAAAATTTAAGGAGATTTTTTAAATCAATGGAAATTCGCGTAACAAGGGTGAGAAAAATATATTCGGATGGCCGTCATAATGCCTTCACCGGCATTACGAGCTTCAACAAGAGAACTTATATTGCATTCCGTTCAGGAAAAACACATGTCAGCATGGACGGTGTCATCACTGTTATTGCATCAGATGACATGGAATCGTGGAAGGAAGCCGCTGAAATAACTGACCCGTCAATGGATTTACGCGATGCAAAAGTGGTGGGATTCAATGATCAGCTGATGGTTTTCTATGCTGGCAGGAATGACGATAAACATAGCAGCATTTCTTTCAGGACTTCCAAGGTAAGCATGTTTGACCGCAAATGCCGCCTTCAGTCCACCCATGATCTCAAGGGGGTGCCCGAGGGATATTGGATGTGGTGCGTCAAACCGTACCGCAGTGAGTTGTATGGCACTGCGTACCGCCGTATCGACGGGGTTTATCATGTCAAACTGTTCAGGAGCGCTGATGGGATTGAATGGAGGGAAACTGCTGATTTCCCGGTGCCAGGCGGAGAAGTCCATATTGACTTTGATCAGGATGGAACATTGTGGGCTCTCGTTCGAGATGACTGCAACAATTCCATACCGACGCTTTGCCGCATAGAACCGCCATATGACAAATTCAGCCTGTCCAGGGCTCTTCCTCTGCGCATGCAGGGACCGATGATAAAGCGATTGAATGGAGGATGCGTAATCATTGGACGCTGCTGGGATGGAGCTGGAAGGCGCAATACACGCACGGATATGTACTGGATTGAGGATGATCAGGAACCGTGTTTCATTAGAACGCTTCCCAGCGGAGGAGACACCTCCTATGCGGACTGGCTTGATACAGCTCCTGGAAGGGCCGTAGTTTCCTATTATTCCGCCCATGAATATAAGATGGATGAACCGCATGAGAATGAAAAGGCGCTTGCCAAGGATCCGGGGCATTTTGAGCATACGACCGGTGCAGACATATATCTAGCAGACATTTCATATAAATAAGGAGTTTACAATGTTCAAAGGATCGGTAGTAGCTTCGGTTACTCCATACAACAGGAATGGAAGTATTGACCGCAATGCGGTTAAAAATCTTGTATCTTTCTTTGTAGAACAGGGCATGGATGGGATTTTCTGCATCGGTTCTACAGGGGAATTCTTTTTTCTCGGTCCGGAACAGCGACGTCAGATAATCACGGCGGCAGCATCGGCTATCAAGGGAAAAGCGAAGCTTTTTGCCGGAGTGAGCGATCTGGGGCCGATGTCGGTGAAGGAACGGTTGAAGGAAGCTGCAGGCAGCGGTGCGGATATCGGAGTGCTTACTGCCCCGCTAGGCATGGCACTTGAACAGAGCCAGCTTGTTGATTACATCCGGCATATCGCGGACGATTCCCCGATTCCTGTCGCAGTGTACCATCATCCGCGATATCCGACATCTTTTGACATGGAAAGCCTCAAGGCCATTTTCAAACACGGAAATATCGCAGCAATAAAGGACAGCGAGGATGACAGGAAACGCCTTGACAAAATCCTTTCACTGGCGCGCGGCACGAAAACTTCCGTCCTCACAGGCAAGGAGATGTTCATCCGGCATTGTCTCATGAACGGAGGGCAGGGCTCTGTGACCTCCCTCGGAAACATCGTGCCGTCTTGGATGGCGTCGATACAGCGTGAATGCGAAAAAGGCGATACGAAGAAGGCGCTTCAATGGCAGAAAAAACTTGACGCCCTCTTCCATGACATCTTTGAAAGCAAGCTGCAACTGCCGACTCTTGCCCGGTTCACCTGGATGCTGAAGATTTTCCTGTCGGAGAAGGGGATATGCAGCATGTATGCCTTCGACGGAGCGTTGCCAGATCAGAAATTCATAAGACAGGTCAAGGAGATCTACAGGAAGCATTTAGTGCTATAAGAAGTTGAGCGATAATATATGTATTTTGCATCAGAAGTAGGGCGGTTTTTAAACCGCCATCTGAATTGTCGGGTTAAAACCCGACATACTTATTAGGATCGTCAATCTCGGCAGATTAGAAAGGAAACCATGGATTATCCCAGTTACAAGATCCAGCTTGACGCGGTCCACAGCGGCTATGACCGCAAGACCTGCTGGGTGCATCCGCGTGCCGGTACCATTCCCGGGGAATATCCCATTGTCGTCATGACGATGCAGAAGCTGAAACTTATAGGCTCAGATGTATTCTTCGAGCTGAATGAGATGAGAACAGATGACATGGGCAAAACCTGGTCCGGACCGCTTCCGCATACTAAGACACTTGGACGTCGCAAAGAGTCCGGAGGGATAGAAGTCGCCATCAATGATTTTACGCCGATGTGGCACAAGGCTTCCGGAAAGCTTCTCGGAACAGGTCAATGTACGCGCTATATCGGCGACAATATCATGCCAAATCCGAGGCCGCGTCAGACAGCATATTCCGTCTATGAGCCCGATAGAAGGATCTGGTCGGACTGGGATATCGTTGACATGCCCGACAAGAAGAAGTTTTTTTCGGCCGGAGCCGGTTCGACACAGCGCTTTGATCTTGAAAACGGGGGCATTCTTCTGCCGATCTATGTCAGAACTCCCGATTTTTCATCCCTTTTCAGCACGGTAATGAGATGTTCCTTCGACGGGAAAATTCTGCGCTACATTGAACATGGAGATGAATTGATTGTTCCTGAACCCCGCGGGTTAGGAGAACCTTCGCTGACAAGATACGGCGGCGAATTTTTTCTTACTTTGAGGAATGATGTCCGGGGATATGTGACGCGGAGCAGTGACGGCCTGCATTTTGAGAAACCGAAAGTCTGGACCTTTGATGACGGAAGCGATCTTGGCAATTACAACACGCAGCAGCACTGGGTGACCCATCCAAGGGGATTGTTTCTCGTATATACCCGGCGTGGTGCCGACAATGATCATGTGTTCAGGCACCGGGCGCCCTTGTTCATGGCGCAGGTGGATCCAGAACTGCTTTGCGTAATTTGCAAGACGGAACGGATCCTGGTGCCGAATCGAGGGGCGCGCCTCGGGAATTTCGCGGTTACAAAAGTGAATGAGGAGGAGACCTGGGTGACAGTAGCCGAATGGATGCAGACCATCGGCCCAGATCATCATGACTGCACGCGATGTGAGAAATACGGATCCGACAATACCGTGTTTGCAGCAAGAATAAAGTGGATTGATTAACGCACCTGGTCTAGCAACGAGTGGAGCATGGGGACTGTTGAATATTTTTGGGTTGGCTTTTAATAATGTAGCACAGGCATCTTGCCTGTGTCACATTGCCGGCAAGATGCCGGCGCTCCTATGAATTCAGATTAAGTAAGACATGCTTGATGGTTGAGGCTTTTGGATCTTTGTTTTCAATGTGAACAGTGTCCGCCTGTCGCTACGCCCATGAAACCGGGGTCGCCCTGCATGAGGAATGAAACGCTGCCGTCCACATAGAGGAAGTTCCCGCCCAGTTTCAATCCCGACTTATGGTTCATCGTGGAAGTATATATCGTCGAAGTCATATCCTGGACTATGGGATAGTGCCTGTATGTAAAACCATATCTGCTACGGACATTGTCCTCGGTGATCCTCCTGGGTTCCGGGAAGTCGTCCCAGTATGGAGGACGGCGCAGCATCCACCATAAGTTTGATCTTGCATTACCATCATACTTGAAATGGGATTCATAGGTGACGGAGGTGTTCGAAGCGCAGAAGAAGATATTTGCTTTCTGTGTATAGGTAGGATAAAAATCCTTCCATACATAATATACACCTGGCTTGGAGCATCTTCCGTTGATATGTGCTGCCGTGGTGTCGTTGGACACCCATGTGTAGGCCGCCCAGATGTCGCAGAAACGCGGAGGCATCCAGTCCTCATTATCGCTGGCATAATTGGTGATTGCCAGCCCAATCTGCTTGAAGTTGCTGGTGCACAATATACGCTTTGCCTGTTCCTTGGCATTTTTAAGGGCAGGCAGGAGCATCGCCATGAGGATTGCGATGATCGCAATGACCACCAACAGTTCGATAAGCGTAAAAAACGATGGCTGGCGTCTGACACCTGACACCTGTTTTTGGACATTAAAGTCCATAAATCTGGATCTTGGATCCCGCATCTTCTCCTCCCGACTTTTAATTCTATCACAAAATAGGGGGTTTGTAAATATCTTCAGCGGCAAATAGCTGATGATAATTTCATAGATAACGGAGGGCGGACATTCCTGTCCGCCTCGCGGGTTAGAAAACCCGCGCTCCTTTGATATTCAAAACTAGGCTATTGACAACTGCAACAGCCTACATTTTCGTCTTGAAAATGCCCACTCCGGCGGCCCATAGCTCCTTGGTTTCGGGATTGTAGCGCAATATCAGGGGCTTGTTGCAGGGGATGTCGCCGGTAATATCCTTCCAGGTCTTTCCGCCGTCCTCGGTCATCTGTATGCTGCCGACTGCGTTTTCGCCCCAGGTGACGAAGGATATCCACATCCGGTTCTCGTTCTGCGGATCATATGCTATTCCGACCACAGTGAAACCCGTCTTCTCGGTCAGTTTCTTCCATGTCTTTCCGCTGTCCTGGCTCGACCACAGGTTGTTTCCACCGAGAAGAACTGTGCCCTTCGGAGTGACTACGGTATTGAATATCCAGCCTTCGTTCGAGAAGCATTTATTCCAAGTTCCTCCGGCGTCCTCGCTCACATATACGCCTCCGTTGTCGCCGCAGCATCCCCAGAATATCCTTTTCGGATTTGTAGGATCCACTGCGAGCCCGAAGAACATCCTGCGGCTTCCGGGCTGGTTCTCAAGCTGTTTCCAGGTATACCCGCCGTCGACGGACTTGAAGACTCCTCCGCCTTTTCTGTCTTCCTTGCCTTTCTCGGGATCACCGTCGATTCCAAGATAGATTATGTCGGGATTGGAAGGATCAACCGCCAACGCCCTCGGATATGCTCTGCCCCACATGCAGTTTGCGTTCGATACGTAGCCGGGCAGACCTTCCTTCACTATCTTGAATGATTTTCCGCCGTCCTCGCTTATGAGAACACGGTTCGAGTTGGGTTTTGCATCCCAGGGGGACGAGGTGGAAATAATCTTTTCAGTTCCGTTCTTCTCCATTGCGACGACACGCCACTGGTGTCCACTTGTCTCTACGTTCCATCTCAGGGGCACAAGCTGTTTCCATGTTTTGCCGTTGTTCTCCGAAACAAGAAGACCCTCGTCCATTGCGACAGCATATGTTTTCCCCTTCAGGAAAAATATATCCTGCGTGCAGGTGATGTCGGCGCCGGCCGAGGCTTCCACCCATGTCTTTCCGCCATCGGAACTGAAGACATTGCACCAGTTGGCTGAAATAAAGAGATTGTCGGGATTCTTATCCGACATCGCGATATTTGTAAGAGTGCTCATTTTCTTGAGGCCTTCCGCGACTTCACCCTTCAATTCATCCGGACCTGTTGGATTTCCAAGGAGATCGGATTTGAATTTGTCCTCTCCTTTCCAGGTAGTTCCACCGTCCTCCGATCTGTAGAACATTCCGCTCCAGCTGTTGTTCGCTATGCAGACAATCTTGTTCGGATCATTTGGATATACGGCTATTTCCCGTGGGCCATGTTTAGGATCAATGCCGGTGCTTGCAGGAGTCCAGGTCTCGCCTTTGTCGACGGACTTCATTATTCCGCTCTCCTTGAACGCCGCATATACAATATTGTCGTCGGACGGTGCGATCTTCACGAATGAAGCATTTGTCGGAGTCTTGAGCTTTGTCCATGTCTCTCCGGCATCGGAGCTTCTCAATATTGGAAAGTCGGTGCTTGACGCAAAGAGCAGCGCGGGATTTTTCTGGGACACGCATATGGAGGTAATTATGCCGCTGACCTTTTCAGGAACAAGCGCCGCAGGATTGATCTGGTCCTCGGCGGACACCTGCAGGATAACTGTGTCAAGATAGACTTTTCCATTATACGCGGCGTTCGTGGATCTCATTATGAAATATACGGATTTTACATCATTCAGTTCCTTGAGCTTTGTCAGATCAAGGTTCAATTCCGTCCATTTTCCAGGAGCTGCATCGATGAACTCACCGGCCTGCCATGTCCATTTCTCCCCGGACTGGACAACCAGCTGTCCCTGGATCTTGGGAGCGTTTTCAGGAACAAGGAATCTCGCACTCATTTTCTTGTATTTTGAAAAATCTTTTCCCCCGATGGATTTCTGGACGCGTCCGGTGTCCTTCCAGGAAGGCGCGGGACAGTTGAAATTGATTTCCAAGGCGCCTTTTCCGGAACACGAGAATTTCTTCGACTGCGAGGACGCATCCGCGAGCTTGCTGTCATACTTTGTGTCAGCATTCCAGCCCTCGGTATTCCCTTCGAAATCTCCAAGTATGGATATATCGCCATTGTCGATCTTCGTCTGTTCGGGTGTTTTTTCGGCCTTTGTCTTATGATATTCGAGTTTCTTCCATGTTGCACCGCCGTCAACGCTCTTCACGATCACGCCGTTCTTGCTTCCTGCATAGACTATGTCCGGATTTGCAGGATCTATTGAGATCGGACGTACGCTTCCGGGGCGGTTGGAGGATATATCGAGTTTTTTGCTGCCGGTCTCCTCGAGCTTCTTCCAGCTCTTTGCGCCGTCGACACTTTTGTTCATGCCGTCGGTGGTCATTATGTAGACTACCTGTGGATTGCTCTTTGAGACGGAGATGCAGTAGACTCCATAGTTTGAAATGCCGTTGTTTACGAAACGCCATGTCTTGCACTTGTCGGTGCTCTTGTATACGCCGGAGACGTCGCCGGTGAGATAGAAAACGTTTTCATCGGACGGATCCGCCGCCGCGCCCCAGAAATAGCCGCCGCCGCCCCAGCCGCACCATTCCCACTTGGTCGATGACGTGTCCGCAGTTGCTGGCGCCTGTGCAGGTGCACTCAAGGAAAAAAATCCGCCGATAGAGATCAAAGAAGCCAGAATAGCAGTTTTCGGTACGTTCATTTTATCTCCTTATTAGGAATTTCATTAAAAGTATGTCGGGTTTTCTGTGTCCGCCACAGCATCTTTGCGAAGGCGGATAGCGCATGTTTGCGCGTTAAGTAGGTACGTGCTTTCCTGTCCTGAGCCTGTCGAAGGGAGCATGTACCATCTTAATGTCTAAGAATGGGACAGGCTGAAGCCCGTCCCTACTTCAAGAACGCTCGAATACGAGCTACTGTCTGCGGCAACAATTCTACTATCGATAGTATATTATTGCAAAAACATCTTTTTGTCAAGTGCATCATGGAAAATCATTGCAGGTATTTGGAGGGTGTCAATGCACCAAGACGCTTGATACCATAATCGTAATTGAACAAAGAATCGTTCTGATCCTGGACATAATAAAGCTTAGCGCTTGCATTGTATCCGGTGGGGGTCCCTCCAACGCCTTGACCAAGACCCACATGGTTGTCGGCCAATAATACATTTGACGTTTTCCTGTGGGTCAACAGGAATCCTAATTCGTTTCCGACAAACAATCGGTACCAAGTAGTGGTCCAGGCAGCTTGATGCTCAGCGCCCGTATGCCAGTATTCCGTCAAGACCCCGAAGGACTCGGGCCTGGTAACCTTTGTGGTTTTTACGCGCGGCAATATCTCGCCACCGGCACTTGAGTCTCCCGGTCTGATGAGACGTCTCCAAAATTCTGCATCAACACAGACTCCGTTCATGCCGTATGTCAAAGTGATAGGACGGTTACCATTTGCTGTCGGAACGCTTGGACAATGGATGAGATCAAGTGGTTTTACCAGTGTTAATCCGGCACCAGGATCAGCTCCATCCTCGGGGAGTTCGGAGGTTCCATGCAATTGTCCGTTGAGATAAGTGTTTAGCGCCTCCGGCCAGCGGAAATTTGGATAATAGTCGTAATCGCCGGTGTAAAAAGCGATACACAGGCCAAGCTGCTTCAGATTGTTGGTGCAGACACTTGATTTTGCAGTATCCCTTGCGTTCTTCAGCGCCGGAAGGAGCATGGCGGCGAGTATTGCGATGATCGCAATTACGACGAGTAATTCAATAAGAGTAAAAAGAGAAAAAAGTACTCGTCGCCCTGAGCTTGTCGAACGGGCCACCAACAGCTCGATAAGGGTGAAGCCATTTATGATTTTTCCTGGCCGACCGGCACGGACAGGCGATTTTTGACTTTTGATCTCATGCATAGTTCATCACTCTCCCGGATAGTGATTATATCATAAAGCGACACTTTTGTAAATAGATGTTTCCATATTTATCTTTCTAAATCATTGGAGGAGTTTTGATGGTCTCAGGGTGTAAGGCGGACGACATTTGCCATAATCATAATTGAACAAGGAATCATTCTGATCCTCGAGATAGCCAAATCCGGCGCTGGTATCGAAACCTGTACGATTTCCCTGTGCAATCCCCGCATGGCCATCGGCCAGCAGTACATTTGACTTTGAACCGTGGACGAGTACGCATCTGGCCGCGCTCAAGGCAAAGAGGCGGAACCAGGAAGTAGACCAGGCGCTTTGATGAGGAGAACCTGAATTCCACTTTTCCGTGAGAACCGCAAATGCCTCGGGCCTGACAACCAGGGTGTTTTTAACGCGAGGACATATGTCAGCGCCGCCCCATGGACCATATAGCAATGCGAGGTGGGCCCAGTACATGTTGTCGCTATACTGCCCGCTCATACTGTACGTCAAAGTGATAGGACGGGAACCCTTTGACGTCGGAACTGCTGGACAATGGATAAGATCCAGAGGTTTGACCTGTGTCAGGCCGGCACCGGGATCTCCACCATCCTCGGGGAGGACAGTGGTTCCATGCAATTGTCCGTTAAGATATGTGTTGAGAGCCTCCGGCCACCGATAGTTCGGATAATATTCATAATCGCCAGTATAAAATGCGAATGAAAGACCGAGTTGTCTCTGATTGTTCATGCATGCAATTGAATGTGCTGTGGCCTTCGCCTTTTTCAGTGCCGGCAGGAGAAGGGCGGCAAGGATTGCGATGATCGCAATAACGACAAGAAGCTCAATCAATGTAAAAAGAATTAGATTTTCCTGTCTGCGCAGACTGACCGGCATTCCCCTCATATGCATCTCCTTTTTCATGACAGCGCCTGACGTACTCGATAATAAATGTACTATCGATAGTACATTTACATCACAATAGGAAAAGTGTCAATAGAGCCAAACAAGTTTTACAGTAAAAAAAGAAACCTCTTTTTTGCAATACCGAATCAAAATCAAAGAGCGAGAACATGCCTTACGGCATTAACTACAAACGTATTAAATGCATTGGGAATATGTTCGTAGTTAAGCCCGTGAGGGCTGTTTTCTTGCTTCGTATATTACTGTCCAAAAAAAGCAATTTGGTACAACTACTGTTTTATCCTGAAGAGGCCGGGCCCTCCCGACCATAACTCTTTCGTCTCCGGATTATAGCGCAGGAGCTGCTGCTTGAGGATCGGAATGTCGCCGGTGATGTCTTCCCATGTCTTTCCTCCGTCGGTCGTCCGGAATACCCCGCCCTGAGCGGAAGAATCCCAAGTCGTGCGGCTGATCCAGATGCGCTGTTCGTTCGCCGGATCTATCGCGATGCCTACTATTGTCGGCTTATCCTGGAAGTTGGTAAGCTTTTTCCAGGTCTTGCCCTGATCCTCGCTCCGGTAGAAATTTCCTGCGCCTACATAGACGACTCCGGACTGGGAAATTTCAAGGTTGAAGCTCCAGGTTTCATCCTTGAAGATATGTTCCCAGGTCGCCCCCTCGTCATTGCTCTTCCATGCACCGCCGCCTTCGCCGCAGCTGCTGAAATAGAGTCGTTTCGAATCGGTAGGATCTACTACAAGTCCATAATAGAGGCGCAGTCCGCCGGGCTGGCTGGCGCAGCGCGTCCAGGTCTTTCCGCCATCGGCAGATCTGAAGATTCCTCCGCCAGGTAGCTTCTTCTCCGGTTCCGGATTGCCGTCCATTCCAAGATAGAGTATGTCAGGATTCTTCGGATCCATTGCAAGAGAGCGGGGATAGCTCCGGCCCCACATGCAGTTTATTTTCGGGAGATAGTCCGGAAGGCCTGCTGTGGAAACAGTGAATGTCTTGCCGTCGTCCTCGCTGCGGAAGGTGCGGTTGAGCGTGGAATCCCACGGCGAGCAGGTGGTGACGATGCGTACCGAATCTCCGACCTTGGCGACGCGCACCCGCCAGAAGTGGCCGCTGATCTCCTTGTTCCATTTGAGCGGTATGAGCTGGCGCCAGTCTGCGCCGTTGTTCTCGGACACGAGAAGTCCTTCGTCCATTGCGGTGACATATACCTTGCCTCCAAGGAACTGGATGTCGGTCGAGCAGGTGTTGTCGGCATCGGTCTGGCGCGCTTCAAAGGTCTTGCCGCCATCCTTGCTGAAAACACAGGTCCAGTTGGCTGATACGAATACTTCATCAGGATTCTTCGGATTTACAGCAATGTTTGTAAGGGCGCTGGTCTCTCCGTCCTTGTCTCCCGCCACTTCAGGGCTGGGCAGTTTGTCGTCAGGGCGTTTGAGGATTTTCCGGCTGTAGGTCCAGGTCTTTCCTCCATCCTCGGAACGGTGGAAATAACCGCTCCAGCCATCGTTGCCTATGGCATATACGAGATCAGGCCTTGACGCGTGCAGGGCGATCTCGATAATGCGGGTCTTCTTCGTGATGCTTTTGTTCATCAACGCCCAGGTATTCCCGCCGTCGTCGGTCCTGTATATCCCCGCCTCGCCACAGGCGCCCCATACAACTTTCTCGTCCGTAGGCGACACTGTGACCCCGCATGCCGTCTTCGGTGCATCAAGGACTGTCCATGTTGCACCAGCATCCTTGCTGCGGAAAATGCCATGCTTGGTGTTGGCGACGAAGACCAAAGATGGATTGGTCGGAGCGATTGAGATTCCACAGGCGCCCTCCGTGTTCTTCTTTCCCTGTGGCTGCTTGGTGGCGACCTCATCCGCCTCCTTTGGAAGTATATCACGGTAAGGAAGTTCCTTCCAGGTCTTTCCACCGTCCTCGGTCTTGAAGAGCTTGCCGGTTCGCGAACCTGCATATACGATGTCTGCATTCTTCGGATCAATCGCAATGGAACGGATTGTATTATACTTTACACAGCTGATGTTGAGATTTTTCGGACCGCTTGCCGGGATGAACTCCCATGTCTTTGCACGGTCCGTGCTCTTGCAGAGCCCATCGCTGGTCATGGCGTAGACGAGATCTGGGGCGGCCGGACTGACAGCCATGCAGAGGACTTCATAGCCGGGCATGCCATTGTTGGTGAATTTCCAGTGGAGCCCTTTGTCATCCGTCCGGTAGGCGCCGGCGCAGTCGCTGCCCATGTAGATGACATTTTCGTCCGTAGGATGCCAGGCCGTCGCCCAGTAGTAGGATCCTCCGCCCCAGCCGCACTGCTCCCAGTTGGCATCAACTTTTTTATAATCTGCCGAAGCCTGGGCACTTGCATTCTGTGAAAAAATTCCGACGAGAGCAACCATTGATGCAGTCAGCATCACCACCTTGTTTTTCATTCTCAACCTCCGTTGATATTTACTAATGAGTTCATAATAGTGTTTACGTTTTTTCCAAAGGTAGGGACGGCTCTCCGTAGCCGTCCGCCCATTCGACAAGTCATGGTAGGCGGCGCGTTACGGAGAACGCGCCCTACCTTAAAACAAATTCACAATGTAAACTATTTCATGCTCACATTAGTAAATTGTCATTAAGTAAACTAAATCTATTTTATTCCTGTTCATGAGCGTAACTTTACTGCCTGATCTTGAAGATGCCATTTCCGGCAGCCCACAATTCTTTTGTCCGGGGATTGTAACGTAATATTCTTGGTTTCCGGTAAGGCAGATCCCCCGTGATGTCCTCCCACGTCACACCTCCATCAACTGTCCGCAGCACAGCCCCCTCGGCAACGGATCCATGGGTTATTTTCGAGATCCAAATCCGTTTTTCGTCGCCGGGATCGATAGAGATACCGACAATATCCCCGTTGTTCTTGAAATTAGAAAGTTTCTGCCAGGTCTGTCCGTGATCCGTGCTTTTCCACAAATCATTCTTTCCGGTATAGACATCTCCGGTGGATGATAAGCTCACATTGAATAGCCAGGATTCCTTGTCGAAAACCTTGGACCAGCTTTTTCCTCCGTCTTCAGTCCGGTAGAGTCCACCGCGATCACCGCAGGTCGCCCAGTAAATACGGTTGGAATCCGCCGGACAGACCGCAAGACCGTAGAACATCCGTCGGCTAGCCGGCTGGTTGGGCAGACGTTCCCAAGAATAACCGCCATCCACCGATTTGAAAATTCCCCCGCCATCGACTCCCTTGTCCGGCTCCGGATCGCCGTCAATTCCAAGATAAATGATCTTCGGATCCCTGGGATCCACGGCCATGGCTCGCGGGATGGAATGCCCCCACATGCAGTCAGTGCTGGATTTCTGTTCAGGAATCCCTTTCGTAGTCGCTTTGAAGGTGGCTCCGCCATCCTCACTGACAATCACTCTGCACGCAGGTGTCTTGAGACCATGTGGATCGAGCGTGGAAATTATCCTCTCCGCCGTTTCTTGTCGGATCACCCGCAACTGCCATTGGTGACCGCTTTGATCAAGAGCCCATTTCAAGGGAAACAAGGGTTTCCATAGTTTGCCGCCATCGGAAGTCACGAGAAGTCCCTCGTCCATTGCCGTGGCATAAACCTTGTCGCCGCTGAATTGAAGATCCGTAAAGCACGTGATATCGGCCCCGGCATCCCGATTTTCCCAGGTCCTACCGCCGTCCGAACTGAAACAGTTCCAACGGTTGGCAGCGATAAACATTTCGTCCGGATTGGAGGGATTGAGTGATAGATTTGAGATCTTGCTCATGCCAATATTTCCATTTTTGTCTACGCCGTTCGGATAGGATGGATTTCCTGCGAGATCCGCCTTCATCTCTGCAACAGTCGTCCAGCTTTCCCCGCCATCAATGGAATAGCTGAAGTTTCCATTCCACTTTTTGTCGTTTTGTATGATGCACTGGATGATTTTCGGATTGGCCGGGTGCAATACTATTTCCCGGACATTGCTGCCCTCGGGCAGTTCCAACTTGACCTTTCCCCATGTCTGTCCTTTGTCCGCGGACTTCATGATCCCTTCCTTGTCAAAGGCGGCATAGACCGTCTTCTCATCGTAAGGCGCCACCACGACACACATGGAAGCTTTGGGAGTTGAGAGCTGGGTCCAAGTGGCACCGGCATCCTCGCTGCGCAGGATTCCACATATGACGCTGGAGGCGAAAATCAACTTGGAATTAGTTTCAGCAATACAAATGGAAGATATTGGAATGCTCTTCTTATTTGGTTTGTCGCCTTCTGCCGTCGTCGCCGTTTCGTAGAGCTTCTTCCAGTTCGCCCCGCCGTCTTCCGTCCTGTAGATCTTGCCGTCGCTGCTTCCCATGTAGACGATATCCGGATTTGACGGGTCGATGGCGATGGCACGTACGCTCCGCGGGCGCTCAGGCAGCATTTTAAGATTGTCTTTGCCGGTCTGCTCAAGGAAAGTCCAGTTCGTTCCGCCATTCATGGTCTTGCAGACTCCGCCCATGGTGCCAATATAAAGGATATCCGGTTTCGATTTTGAAATGGCAATGGAATATACACCATAATCAGAGATCCCCTTGTTGATGAACTTCCAATTTTTCCCCTTGTCCACGCTTTTGTAAATACCGGCGACATCGCCACCGAGATAGATTATGTTGCTGTCTGTCGGATGCCAGACACAGCTCCAGAAAAAGCCGCCGCCGCCCCAGCCGCACCATTCCCAGTTTTCGGCTGGTTTGTCCACAGGAGACTGTGCACCTGCAGTCGATGAAGACAATATGCCGAATGCAAGCATTGATGTGGCCAACAGCGCAATCTTATTTTTCATGGTTTTCCCTTATCTAATATTATCCACACTTTCTTGTCATGCCGAATTTCTCGGGAAGAGGGAATATTTCAGCGTTGGACATGATACTTCCTTGCCTTCCATAAGAGACATCAGTTTTTCAACGGCTGTCCAGCCGACTTCCGCCCTGTTAATTCCGAGCGAGGTCAGGGAAGGCCTGGATGCAATTGAGAATTCCGAGTTGTTGACAGAGATAGCCGCAATGTCCGAAGGTATGGACCTGCCGGTCTTTTCCGCCGCATCGTAGAACACAGGCGCCATGAAGTCCATGCTGAGAAGGACGGAGTCAATTTCAGGATTGCCAATAAGGAACGAGGAAAGCTGTTTCCGGAACTCATTGTCAGGATGCAGGGATGGATTCTCAAAGATTTTAAGCTTTGCAAGGCCACGTTTCTTGATCTCTGCCTCAAGCCCCATGTGCCTTGCCTTCTCGAAGTAATGATCTGTGCGTCCGTTGCCAATGAAGGCTATCCGTTCTCTTCCGAGTGAGACAAAACGGTCCACGGCCAGCTTCATGGCGCCTCTTTCATCGAAGTTCATGCAATTTGCGCCTTTGCGCCTGTTGGTGTTCACGAATATGCAAGGGGAACCAGTCCTGTCTATTTTCTCCATTACCTGTTCCGAGATTTGTCCAATTGCAATGAATCCGTCCGAGATCCTTTCCAACAGGCACCTCGGATTTGGATTGTCCGCCCCGACCCTTTCATACAATATCATCTTGGAACGCTGGCTGGAGGCCCTGATAATGGAATCCATGGTGATTTCGTTGATGTCGAAGAAGTTTTCTGCGAGGACGGCTATGGTTCCGCAGCATCCGTTCTGGAGGTTCCTGGCGAAACGGTTTGGGCGGTATCCGAGCCTTTTGGCGGTTTCAAGGACTTTATCCTTTGTTCCAGGGCTGTACCTGACACTTCCCGAGTATCCGGTCATGACGGCGTTCACGACCCTCAGTGAAAGTCCGCAGGCCTTCGCGAGATCCGTCAGCTTTGTCCCATTTTTATTGCCGCCCATCCGCATTCCTCCCTGTTCTGATTCTAACGATAGAATCAAAATGCGAAAATTCAAGTCCTGGGATGAAAAAAAATAGATATTTTTATTTGCTGGAGCCTGCCTGCGCGCCGTAGAAGATCCCGCGCCCGTTGGTGCCGATGAAGACCAGTCCGAATGTCTGGCGGCTGGCTTCCATGCAGCATGGTGAATCTCCGACGGCAACTTTTGGATCCTGGATGTCCTGCCAGGTCTTCCCGAGATCAAGCGAACGGTAGATTCCGATTCCCGGCTTGTCCGCGAACTTCCCATGGAAAAAGGCACCATATACATAAAGCGCCGCTGGTTCACCGGCTGCTGCGGGAGCACCAAATGCGAAGAGACGCACCTGCTTGAACTGCGTCAATCTGGAAAAAGTCTCCCCACCATCGGTGGAACGTGCCAGCCCGCCATTAAGGCCACTGACCCATATTTCACCCTTTTTACCGGGAACGGTACGCAGCTGAGTCCAGTTTGGATCGGTGTAGAACGTGGGGCTTTTCCCACTGACGAGTGTGAAGCTGGCACCGCCGTCATTGCTGCGGTACAGTTTGCCGTCCGCGACGTAGTAGAACACGTCTCCATCGACGTTGTCCGCCGCAAGAGGGAGACACCATTTCCACTGGTCTGAAGGCCCTTTGGGAAGTCCGGTTACCTGTTCCCATGTCGTACCGCCGTCCTTGGTGCGGATCGCCTGCCCGTTCTGGATCGCCATGACGATCTTGTTTGGATCGGTGGCAGACATCGCAATACGGAGAGGAACAACGTTCTTCGGAAATGATTTATATCGCTGCCATGTTTTTCCTCCGTCATGGCTTATACTGCCACCCCAGACGCCGTTCCAGTGGTTGCCGCCTGCACGGGCAAGTTCGAGAGGCTTGGTTTCGCAATAGGCGATCTGGTAGGTGTACTGGTCCCAATTGGCACTGCCCCATTTGCCCAGCATCTCCGATGGGAATTCGTCAAGAGAGTCGTGACGGAAACCTCCGACATCGGCGACTGCGCTGAGAAGCGGTGCGCCAGCAGGCGGGGAGGTCAGGCTGAATGGAACGACTTCCTCATGGTTCTTGGAATAGTTCTTCCATACGGGACGTTCCTGTGTAAAGCCGTCGGTCTTCCAGACTGAGAAGAAGTCGGTTAACCAGGCACGTCCTGGATGATGCGGATCGAAAGTCAGACTTGAAGCGCTCATTGCCATATTCCGCGGTGAATGCCATGGGACGGTGGATTCAGGTGAGCAGATCTTGCTGGTCCAGGTGTCACCGCCATCTTTGGATTCATAAAGGCCGCGCGGCTGATCGAGGTTGGGATTTTTGTTGAAACCGGCATAGCAGATGGCTACATGTTTCGGATCCTTCGGATCGACTGTGATCGAACCGTAGCTGCGGTGTTCACCTGTTGGCGTAAGATCTTTCCAGACGCCTTCACGGAAACGGAAGACGCCGGTGGATCCCACTGTGAAAAGAGTTCCATCGCCGGCAATATCCATGCGTAAAACCTGCGCTGGACTGCCTTCGAGTTTTGTCCAGGTGAGACCTGCATCTGCTGAACGGTAGACCGCATCGCGGAAGGCGCAGGCATAGACGAGACCCGCAGTGCGGGTGTCGAAAGAAATGCATTCTATTCCTTCTTTCACCGTCAGATTTCCGGGGAAGGCGTCGATTTTGCTCCAAGTGGTGCCTGCATCCTGTGAACGGAAGAGTCCCTCGTTGCGCGAGCCGAAAAGAAGGATGTTTGAATCATGCGGGCTGACCACCAGACGTTCGCCACCTGAGCGTAGGGGGCCATTGCCGTTCATCGGTGTTTCCAAAGTGAGCTTGTTCCAGGTCTGTCCGCGATCGTCGCTCTTGAAGATGGCGCCCTTGGAATTTAAATACATGCCTGCGGCAATGTAAAGGATGTCGGGATTGCCGGGATCGATTGCCAGGCTTTCACCGCCGAAGTAGGAGGACTGCTCGGTCCGGAAGTGGTCGATGAGCGGCATACAGGATCCGTCATGGGGGTTCCAACGGTAGAAGCCGCCGACGTCGGTACGGATGTAGACCAGATCAGCAACTTTGGGGTGTATGACCAGTCCTGTTACGTATCCCCCGCCGCCAATCGACACCGATTGCCAGCGATAGGCGGAATCCTTGACAGGTTCCGCCGCCGACAGGCTATATGCCGTGATTGCCAGCACAACGCAAATCATTAGACAATGCTTCATTATTTCATCATCTCCTTGAGGACGGGCATCATGGTCTCATCCCAGACCACATAGCCGGGCTGGGCAAGATGTACCTGATCCTTCGAGTAGAGATCCGGTAGCACTTTGCCATTGGCATCTGTGAACTTTCCGGACATGTCCATGAATTTTACCGGTCCGGCCTCCAGCTTCGCCAGCATGCCGTTGATGATCTTGGTCCGGGCGCTCTGGGCCTCATTACCCAGAGGCAGAACTCCCAGCAGGAGTATTTTTGACTTGGGGCACTTTGCCTGGATCTGTTTGAGAACCTCAGCAACGCCTTTTGCGATCTCCTCGTCAGTGCCAGTTCCTGTGAAGATGTTGTTTACGCCAATCATCAATACAACAACTTTAGGCTGGATGCCGTCAAGCGCTTCATGGTCAATACGCCAGAGAGTCTGACGCGTGGTATCGCCGCCGATCCCGATGTTGAGCCCTTTAAGAGGCTTGTAGTTCTTCTCCCAGATTTCCTTTCCTGCACCGCTCCATCCCTTGGTAATGGAATCCCCAAAAAACAGAACATCGACATTGCCCTTCTTCGATTCCTTTACAAATCCAAAGTGTGTAGGCAGCCAGTATTTAGGAGCATCCTTCCAGAATCCCCAGGCAGGTTCCCATGCTTTCCCTTTGGGCGCAGGTCCGGCAATCATTTTTGCAGTTTCTTCCGCGGTGGGTTCGGCATAAACGGAGATGGAGGAAAGCAGCACAGATACTAATACTGCCTGACACCAGGAGAATGTTTTGAAAGTTTGTTTCATAAAATAGTCAATCCTTTCTTTTTGGTTTTCATTTTTTGAAAAATTATGCTTTCCTCCAAAACCCCTTTCCCCTTTCAGACCAGCGCGCTAATTTTAATCCAGTTTACGGTATCCTACATCAAGACTGTCCAAGCGGGCAAGATGCGGAACGAGCCGTCTTAGAAAACCACTGTAATCCTTTTCCGGTAAACTCCATGCGACTTCAGCAAGGGCGCAGGCACGGGGAAATGTCATATATTCCAGATGTTTACGCTCCTTGATATATTGCGACCATATCTGACCTTGGACACCGATCACATATTTGCTCATGCCCGCTGGAACACCCTGCGGAACAGGCTCGAAAGAATAGACTTTTTCCAGCGGCAGCATCCCTCCTATGGCCAAAGGTTCTTTTGCCGGGTCACCCTGATAATAATCAAAATATGTGTACTGGTGCAATGATGCTATTACATGATGATGCGCATTGACAGCCGCTTCTAAACTCGAGGCTTTTTCCAGCCAGAACATTACAAGCGCCTTTGGTTCCGGTCCGCCCTCGAGAATCTCATCCCAGCCGACAATAGAGCGGCCTTTGGAAGATAAATACTTCTCAATGCGGCGGATGAAATAACTTTGCAGCTTGTTGCCGTCTGAAAGATTTTCATCTTTCATCCGTTTACGGCATTTCGGGCAATTTTCCCATGCGGTCTTGCGGCATTCGTCGCCGCCGATATGTATGTATTCGGACGGAAACAACTCGCAAATCTCATCCAGGACACCGTTCAGAAACTCAAAAACCGCATCATTGCCAGCGCAGAAGTTATTATCCGAGTAGTCCCAATAATCCATGACTTCGTAAGGCCCTCCTGAGCATCCTAATTCAGGATAAGCCGCCAGAGCCGCCTGGCAATGCCCCGGCATTTCTATTTCCGGCACTACTTTTATATAATGCGCGGTCGCATACTCAACGATTTCACGAACGTCATCCTGAGTGTAAAATCCTCCATACGGCTTATTGTCGAATTCACGCGGTTTCCGGTCGGCGCGGCCTATGACGGTCTTGTCGCGCCACGCCGCTATTTCACGTAACTTAGGATAGTGCCTGATATCTATCCGCCAGCCTGCGTTTTCAGTGAGATGCCAATGGAAAACATTATATTTATGAAGTGATATAAGGTCTATGAAACGCTTGACGTACTCCTTGCCGAACCAGTGACGGCCTTCGTCAAACATTATCCCCCTCCACCTGAAGCGGGGCCTGTCTGTAATCTTCACGCAAGGCAATGACCATGGCTCATCTTCCTTAAATGGAGAAAACACGGCTGGAGGCAGCAACTGACGGAGCGTCTGCACTCCGTAAAAAAGTCCGGTGCTTTCATTTGCGCGGATTATGATTTGCGCCTGGGTGACTTCAAGTGTATAACCTTCACTGCCAAGTTCCGGCGTGCGCTCAGACGCGTTGAGAATAATCTTGTCCGAAGGCGACGGTAATGCTTTTACGGGCAGAGCGTATCCGGTTGCTGGACGCAGATATGCGGCAAGCATTTCAGCGGGATGTTTTGCTGCCTCATCTGCATAGGTTATCGTCGAATCATACCTTAATACAAATACCCCTTGCCGCGGCTCAATATTTTCCGGACGGGGGATGATATTGTAATAGTTCATTTATTCCTTTCCATCAGATTGAATGGGCTCATAGACAGCTACGACCATGCCGTAGTAAGTGGGTACCTCATACGAGAGCAAGTCCACCTTCATCGGAACGCAGTCAATTGCGCCGGCTAGGATCAGAGTCTGCCATAACGAATCCGACCAGGATTTCCTCAACATGTCGTCGCTTACGTCGAGTAGGCGGTTCAAGCGGTTTTTGGACACCGCGTCACAGTACAGCGCGTCGTACTGCGCTGCGGCAGGCGAGAAGCCGAAACGCTTGTGATTGCAATCGTGGGTGTGTCCCTGGTCCGCCGACGCAATCAGAGCCACGCGCTTGCCGGAGTCGCGGGCAACATCCGCGATGAGACGGCCGAAGCGCAGTAGCGCCTCGCGCGGCATGGCAGGAGAGGGGGTGACGACGACCAGTTCCGGCCGCGGCGTGGGATGGGGATGTACGGTGAACCAGAGCGGAATCGTAACACCATACTCCAGCCTCAGTTCGCCGTTCTCACCGGCTGCGCGCACAACTGGAAAATCTGCACCGGCGGCAGACAACAGCGTTTCAGCAAGCTTCACGTCACACGCGAAATGGTCGCTGATGCAGCGCCCCCCCGGTACTTCCAGTCCTCCGAAGGCATTGGCGGCCGTCCCAACCGTCATCGTGGCTTCTCCCATGTGAGGGAACTGCGTCCGGATACCTTGGCTGGTTTCCGCAATGGCCATGCCCTGAAACGTGTGAACGCAGTCCGGGCTCAGCAGGATGACCGTCTCCGCGCGCGTTGCCGCGAACCGGCGTCCCACCTCTTCCATCGCAGCGCGCGTTTTTACCATCACGGCGGGATCCTCGGCTATCTCGGCAATGACATCCGGTCCGTGCGGCAGGATCGCTTCAAATACAAGACTCACGGGGTGTGCTCCTTCGGTTCAGGGTTTCAAAAACCGCATCAGATTGCGGCCGTATATCTTCTCCCGCGTCTTCGGGCCGACATCCAACGCGTCGTAGATGGCATTGTCGGTCTTGATCCATTTTGCGGCCGCTGCTGCAAGGTACACGGCCCGATTGTCGGTGCCAAAAAGGAGATTGTCGGCTATCTCATAACCGATGGTGTGTATCTTGGTGAGTGCCTCGCGACGGTAGATGGGCGGCGTGCCTGGCGTCAGGTCGATGAACATCTCGCAAGAAACCGATGGCCGGCGTTTCCGGGTAGCAAGAAACTTGCCGTAGGTCGCAAGGCATTCGTCGATCCACGGCCAGGAGATGTGCGCCAACGCAAACCGGATTCCGGGTACGTCGATCATAGCCTCGAACTCGACGGGGCGGCAGTACTTGCTTGACGGTGTGCTGTCCCACAGAATCCCCGAGTGAAAGAGCAGAGGCTTTCCGGTTCTGGCGATCGCACGGTACGTGTCCATGGCAACCGCGTCGCCCGGATAAAAGTGATTGCAGATAACTTTGAAACCCATGACCCCTCGTGCTGCGGCCATGCGGACCTGGCGTATCGCGTCCTTCTCCGTCGGGTCGATCCAGTAGAACGGGAACAGCGTCAAAGTGCCGGATGTCCACTGGAGCAGACAATCCAAGCGTTCTTTAGTCGACGTCGGTCCGGGGAATCCGTCCGCAAACGCCTCCGGGGCCGGCGAGATCAGCACGCCGCCGTCCACCCCTGCGGCCTCTTTCGCTGCCAGCAGGGCGGTTTGATCCACTTGACGGCTGAAGATATGTACGTGACTGTCGTAAATATGGTTCATTCTAAATCCCCTTTGCAGGTGCCCCTGATTTGATGGCTTGTTGTGGACCCGGCCGACTGTTGCATCTTGTCATATATATGTGCCTTCATTCACGGGCTTTCATGCAGTTCGACATTATCCAGATAGACCTTTTCAGTGAATCCGGATATCCTTGATTTCAATATGAAATGAATGGCCACGACTTTGTCCAGATCCTTGGATTCGCTTATGTCCAGTGATACTTCAGTCCATGCTTCTTCCTTCCCTTCAACTGACTTCCCCTGGTACCAGTTCCACTTGTCGCCTGTCTGCACGGCGAGATAGGCTTCCAGATACGTAGAATGCTGTGTCAGGTAGAATTTAGCTGTAAGCTTCTTGTAGCCCGACCAGTCTTCTGGTTTTGCATAAAATGATTTCTCGGCACGACCTGCCGCTTCAAACTTTTCCGTGCTACTTTCAATTGATATTTCAAGGGATCCTTTTCCAGTGTTCGCCTTCCTGTCGGACTGTGCGACCGCCTTTATGAAAGGATAATTTTTCTTCTCTGATTCAAAGGTTATGGGAGTCCATCCTTCGGCATCACCTTCTTTTTCCCAGTCGAATATCCTTTTGCCGGAGCTTTTTTTCTCCTGGCTTGTTACATCAGGAAGAAAAACGGCAAGAAAAACAAGAGCAAGGCTCAAGGTTAACACTCGAATACGCATAAGGTTCTTCCTTTCATGGTACGTATTCAGTAAACTATGTCGTTTGCTTAATCCGTACTTCAGTGAATATTTACTTCAAAAGATCATTCCTATAATCTACTTACTCGTGCACTGGGGTGGACGGAGGGGACCATAGCAGGTAGAATCCGGCATCGGCCCCAAGCCCCAAGCCCTTGGATGTACGTGGAGGTCTTCTTAATTCTATATGCCCGTCAAGGAAGAGTATGTTCTGGGATTCGAGATATCCACTTTTCTTGCGATGGTTGTTGGCGTAGCTGGCGGTCAGATCCGTAAAATCGGTGCATGTGTCCTTGACGATTTCCTTTTGTGCAGCGGTCATTGGGTTACCGAAAGTTCCACTAATAGTCCCGCTGGTAAGCATAAGGAGTTTGTATGTTCGCGGATCCCAGTACCCTCCCCAGGTGGTGTAGTCCGTCATCGTATAGAAATATGAACTCCTGCTGTTATATGTCTGCATCCAGTATTTATAGGCATTTTTACCGGTGTAGCCGGAGAGAGGGCATTGTGCGATCTCCTTGGTGAGATTGTAAGGTGTCATCTTCCCCCACATTGTGTCAAGGTAGCTCTTATATCCCCTGCCACTTCCATCTGGTGCGGGATTGTCGTATCTGGCGCTGTACCAGATGTCCGCATTGTAAGGCGGAATGGTTGCGTCAAAATCGATCGCATAGGTTGTGGCTATTGTGCCTATGTTCTTCAGATTGTTGGAGCACATTATTACCAACGCCGACTTTTTTGCATTGGCCAATGCCGGAAGCAGAAGACTGCACAGGATTAAGATTATCGCACATACCACTAGAAGTTCGATCAGGGTAAACGGTAATGGTTTAGTATTTGAAAATTGACGTTTCAAAAATTTATCCATATCTTAATTCTCCTCTTGTTTTCAGTTAGGATTCCCCATCTCGTAGATGCTTTTGATTTCACTGCCGGTCATTGTGCGTCCAAAATATCCGACTTCATCAATTGCTCCAAAGAAAGGATACGTGTTGCCGTTATCACCGCCGATGCCAATCAAGAGATGTTTTCCTGAGTCCGTCGGTTTATACTTGCCGACAGTATCCTTTTTCAATACCCCGTTCAAATATGTCTTGAATTTACCAGTAGAGCCTTCCCAGTTAGGCACGGTTGTGTTTTCATACGTTATTGCAACAAATGTCCATTCATCTTTCACAGGATCGGTCAGATCGTTTAAAGACCATCCATAAGTCCATGCGACCCTCGTGCGCCATACGTTGCCAGTGCCGGCATAGATCGCGTAGCCCATATATTGCCACGAATCTTTATAATCCCGGTGGGATACTACAGCCCTGTAATCAGAACCATCTTTCGGTTTGCACCAGGCAAAGAGAGTAAAGTTATCCGTTAAGAGCAACTGGTCGTATCCACAGTCTATTTTCTCGGAGGTGCTTCCTGAGAAATAGACGCCTTCCTTTCCCCAACGCCCTTTTCCTTTCTCATTTTTGACATTGGAATAGGTTCCATCAAATATGCTTACATCGTAGAATGTCGTATATTCTGTCCCTGTAGCCTGATTCACCAGTTTGGCTGTTGATCCGCTGTCGAAAGTATAATATGCAAGACTTGTCGGATCTTTGCTTATTGTACTTGAGAATCCGGCCCATCTTGTCTTTTTCGCATTCTTTTTGGCCGAAGAGAGCGCCGGCAGGATTAAAGCTGCAAGAATCGCGATTATTCCAATGACGACAAGCAGTTCGACAAGTGTGAAAGTTTTTCTATGCATTTTAAGTATGTCCTAATTAATTCGGATTCGTGTGGCCGAATAAATCTCCCGTGTTCCCTTTTAATTCCAGCCATGAGAAAGAATCTACATGTCCGTCGATAAAACAGACATTTGAGCTGGTAAATGGATGTCTTGCCGGGGATGCCTGGAGGTTCCAGCCAACATAATTTGTCCAATCGCTGCATGGGCAGTTGATGTAGCATGGACGGATATTGTCGCCCTGGCTGAGGATCTTGGAATAATATTTGTCGCGTGATTCCCCAAGCAGCAGCAGGCTGGCTCTTTTTTTGCCAAACTTGATGGCTTTTCCCTGGTTGAATCCTATATGCGAGTGATTAACTCCATAGCTTCCGCCATTGACCCAGAATGTGGAGTGGTTGCGTTCCGCAGTAGGACAGGCCAGGATGCCTGTTCTTGCCCAGCCTTTATCAGTGGGATTGGTGTAACCGGTATATCCGGCCCACGTCGCCTGCATATAGCCGTTATCGACCAGAATACGCGGCCAGTAATAGCTGTCGCCCTGGTTTTTCTCCGGAGGAGACCATCCATCCCAGTCCCCTGAGTAGGAATGGAATGTCTGTCCGACCTGCCTCAAATTGCTTGCGCATAGCGTCTTGAAGGCCTGTTGCTTTGCCAGGGACAACGACGGAAGAAGAAGTGCCGCGAGGATTGCGATGATCGCAATGACCACGAGTAACTCGATTAGGGTAAATCGAGTTACTCTCGCCGTCGTCCTCGTCCGTCGCGACGGACTCGTGGCTACGGCGGGCGCAGCCACCAGCAGATCGATGAGTGTAAAAGTTTTTTGATGCATTCTAATCATGCCCTTGTTAATTCGGATTCGTGTGACCGAAAAGATCGCCCGTCTGCTGCCATATTTCTTTCCAGGAATAACTGTCAATGTGTCCATCCATATAGCATATGTTTGAGCTTGTGAAAGGATGCCTCACAGATGTGGCCTCAGGTTCCCATCTTGAGGGAGATCCCCCCCATTTGCCATCGCAAGAGCAATAGATATATGCAGGACGCAGATTGTCCTCCTTGGAGGGATTGAGGGAATAGGGATGGTCGCGGGTTTCTGCAAGCATCAGCAGTGAGCCTCTTTTCTTGCTGATCTTGGGAGATTTGGTTGAAGAATACCCTATATGGCTGGCGTTTATCCCATAGCTTCCTCCGTTCCCCCAGAAAGTGGCATGCTTTTCTGCGGACGGACAGAAGAGGATTCCGGATTTTGCCCATCCATTCTGTGGATTGTAATATGAAAATGTCACATCCATGTATCCGCCATTGTTCAACATGTGCGTCCACCACTGGTAGTTCACGCCGACAAGACCAGGCAGATTATCATCCCAGTCACCTGCATAGGAATGGAAGGTCTGTCCAACCTGCCTCAAATTGCTTGCACATAGCGTTTTTGTAGCCTGCTGCTTTGCCAGGTTCAACGATGGAAGAAGAAGTGCCGCAAGGATTGCGATGATCGCAATAACGACCAACAGTTCGATAAGTGTAAACACTTTTCGAGCTTGCCTTCGCTTCTGGCAGAATTGCCAGTTAGCTACGGCTGGCACAGTAAGCAATTCAATCAGGGTAAACCTATTTTCGATTTTCGATTTTCGATTTATGATTTTCATATGAAGTCTCCAGCAAAGTATCTTGCCAAAACCTAGAAATCAGGTGCATGCACCTTCGGGCTGTATACGGCCAGCTTGTGCTTCCTGTTGTCATTCAGCTCATTCACTATCAGATTTACAACCAGTGCTGCAACCTTCTTGGTGTCAAAGGTGATTGTCCATAGGTAATCGAGTATGTAGGACCCATCGCATCCTACCACTAGGACGTCTTCGGGGACCCGAATCCCATTATGCTGAAGTTCAGATAAAAACAGCAGCGCATCGATGTCATTGGAACAGAAAACTGCATTGATATCCTTTTTCCTGTAGCGTTCGACAATGGTGTTGAAATCAGAAAAATATTTTTCAGTTTCCGGCGTGACAAGCCGGACACCCGCCTCCTTGAGGTATGAATCAATATGGGTGAATTTCATCTCGTAGTTTATCTTGGAGGCGTGCGTACAGTATATTGCGATCTTCTTTAGACCGCGCGACAGCACCTTTTCCGTTATCAATGAATATGCTGACTTGAAGTCGAATGACAGGTTGGAGGCCAGATTTGATGAAGCCTTGTTGCCGTTTATTGTCAGGACAGGCCCCTTCTGCACAAGCTTGTAGATGTCGTTCTTGTCAGTTGAACAGAGGATGGTCGCACAGGCGTAGATAGTGCTGTTCGCGTTGTTTATGGCATCGATATATCTGCATGGTACTACAAGGAATCCCTTGTCATTGAACTGGGTATAAATGTCCTGGAAGAGGGCGCCGAAGAAAGGGGTTTCAAGTTCGGGCAGGCTTACGGATATAATTTTCAGGGATTTGGCCCTGAGGGCCTGTGCGATCGGGTTCGGCCTGTAGTTGAGCCGTTCGGCGATCTTCAGGACATGATCTTTGATATAAGGCCTTACTGAATCATCTCCGTTGAAGACCTTGCTTGCGGTCTTTACGGCGACGTTCGCCTCTTTTGCAATGTCCGACAAAGTCACATTTGCCTTCATTATCATATTTTATACCCCTTATACTCCGTTAATATGCCTGCGATGATAAATATACTATCGATAGCATTATATAACAAATGCAATCGCTTGTCAAGAGGGGGGATTAAATTATTCCTTCTGCAATAATATGATTCAAATAAGGGAAACCTTTGATCAGTCAATTTCTTGAATCCAAAGTTGTTTTTCAAAACTCTGTCAGGGAGTTGCCGGCTGTATTGTAATTGGTTCGCCGTTTGGAATGGCCGAATACTGCAGACTGCCATTGGCGGCGGTTGCCGTCATTTTCTGCGCGCCCTGGGTGATCTGGCATTTCTGCCAGCTGGCCGGGACCTGCGTGATCAGGGTAAGGGGTGCATCGTACAGTTTCGGATCGGCTTTGTCGTTGGTGTATGTCTCTCCGCCCAGAGCACGCATTTTCGGGGCGATTTTGCAGGTCAGCGCCAGCTTGATCTGCTTGTTGGTGGCTTCTGCCACCTTCACTTCGGCACCATCTTGCCCGGTTTCATACTTGTGCGATGAGATGTGATCAGTGACCCATACCTGGTCCTGCTTCGAGACCAGATAATCAAGGAGCTGTAGGAAATCGGGCAAGGCCGGTGCGAGCCAGTCGCCGCCGACGCCATGGAATACAATATAGCCTGCCGAACCGGCGGTGATTGCCTTGTCAACTGCCGCTATCATGTCCTTGCCGGTCTTGAGATGTATGGCTGCTCCAACGAATGGACCGCGGTCGACAAGATTATATTTTATGAGGGCTTCCTTGACCTGTTCTTTGGAGACAAGCCATGTGCCTTTCGGAGTGCCGGGCTGGCCCCAGGAGATAAGACGAGGAGTTTTGCGGTCCGGATACGCCTTGTCGATGCTCTCGTTGGCAAGTCTTATTTCTTCATCCAGTTTCGCCGCGTCAGCTGCGCCGGAATGAGTATAGGTATGATTTCCGTATTCCATGCCTGAGGACGGGACTTCTTTTTTCCAGGGTTCAGTATAGAACTGCGCTTTGGCGGGGATTACGTAGAACGTGCCAATGAAATTACGTTTCTTCAGTTCCGGGATCGCGTTCTTCAGCTGTGTGGGAGTGTTGTCATCGAACATCAGCAGGAAGGCCGCCTTCTTATTGTCCTTCCATTTTGCGATCTGGGTGGTGCCTGCAGCATCTGCCGCCTGGATCTCCTGCGGGATTCCGATCAGGATGCAGGTTGTCCAAACTGACAGCATGGAAATGGCCATTGCGCGAAAGTTAAAGTGAAGCATAGTTGTCCTCCTATAGATCTTTATGCCTGCAGAAATTAAATATACTATCGATAGTATTATATGGGACAAGTTCCATTTGTCAAGCAGGGAAATAAATATAATAGAGAGCTGATTTCAAAACTCCTGAAAACGGTTGTTGCGGGAATAAGTCCCGTTGGAGTACAAACTTTAGTTTGCTCTTGTATTTCCCGACACCCGTTGGGCGTCGGGACTTGGACTTCAACTTAAGCAATCAGCTCAAGAGAAGCAATTTTGAAATTGCCTCTAGAGGCTGTTTATTTGCGATTCAGATCATCAGGGGAAATTAATGGCTTCCGGGGCGTCTTTAGGATTTTCGTCCGCCTTTTTATTCTTGTCCATTACATATTTCACGGCGATAAGCACGACAATGATGTTGGCTATGATGAATATTATCGTGATGTTGCGTTTGAGTTTGCGCTTTTTCTCCGCGGCAACAATCTTGATGAACTCCTTTAATTTCTTGTCAGCCTCATCGGATGCGGGCTTCTGAGGGACCTTCTTCGGCTTTTCCTCTTCAAGAAGGCTGTTCAAACCTTTTATCAGATCCTTCCAGGAGGAGAAACGCTTGTTCCTGTCCTTCTCGATCATCTGGTTCATGACTTTGATGCAGCGTTCGGAAACCTTGCTGTTTTCAGTCTTGAGGCTTGCAGGCTGTTTTGTAGCCTGGGCATCCATGAGTGCGACCTGTGATTTATCCTGGAACGCCGGATGTCCTGCAAGCATCTCATAGAACACAAGCCCCAGGCAGTACATGTCGGCATGGAAATCGAGCTCCTTCTCGGCATTGACCTGTTCAGGGCTCATATACTGCGGATTGCCGACGGTGAATCCTGTCATAGTGAGGGCCTTCCCCGAGGATTCCTGTGATTTTGCCAGTCCGAAATCTGTCAGCATCGGATGGTTTCCCTTCGCGAGAAGGATGGTCTTCGGACATATGTTCCTGTGGATTATCTTCTTTGATTCCCATGCCTCTTTCAAAGCATCGGCCAGGGCGATAATTATGTTTACGGCCTCCTTCTCCTCGAGCTTTCCACGCTGTTCAATATATTGGTCGAGGAAGAATCCCTTCTCGAAGCCGGTGACGAAATAGAAGTTGCCATCCTCATCGCCGGCATCGTATGCGGGCAGGATGTTGGGATGCTGCAGCGAAGCTGTAAGCCTGACTCCCTGTATGAAGCGCTGGGAAAGCTCACTGTCCGAAGTCATCGAAGGAGGAAGCACCCTGATCAGGATTTCACGTTCCAGCTCGCGATGTTTTCCGATATAGACATCGTCGCCAAGGCTTCCGGCGCCATATTTGCTGACGATCTCGTATTTCTCCTTTAATACATGCCCGACGGTCAGTTCCTTGCCCATATATTTCCCTCATATGAATTTTAAGTCGCACTTAAGGTAGTCTATGATCAGGTTTTGTTCAACTTGCTGGTGGCATGGGGCCAGGGTGAAGGGCAGGACTTTTTAAATACCTGCGCTGTGCAATATTCTCACATGCAAAAGTCTTTGAAATATGGATACTTATGCTATTTGCCGGTCCAGTCTGGTTTCTTGTTCTTGTCAAGCCATGACCTCACGATCTTTTCCCGGTCCGTCTGGGTTGCACTTGGATTCTTGTCATTGATGTCGGACCCATGTTCGAGGCTCCATCCATGGAATTCGCGGAATGCATGATAGCTCCAGTCCCAGTCGTATTTTTCGAAAATATCGATTAGATCGCTTAAATACTTGTCAGCTCCAGGCGACCAGCGGATTGCGCTGAATTCCCCCACATAGATATGGACGCCGTATTTCTTCTGGAAATCAATAACCGGCTTGAGATTGCGCTCCAGTTCCGCCTTGTCCCACATTTTCCCGTCTATCATGCCCGGATAAGTGTACGAAGGCTGCTTCGGATCATAAACCCTGTTATGAGTGAACTGTCCGGGATTATACATGTGTACGCTGTAAATGACATTTGGAACTGATACCGGGCGCAGTGTTTCAAAACCGGCTGGCACTCCCAGCATTTCCGGTTCAATGATAATTGGCGTATCCGGATCCACTTTCCGGATTTCCTTCGACACCCGTTCTGCAAGATCGTTCCAGAGGAGAGTCCCTTCTTTCCAGTTGCTCAGCCGCGGTTCGTTCACAATGTCATATCCCCAGACAACAGGATTTCCCTTGTAGTGGGCTGCGAGCTTTTTCCACACCTCGACAAGCTTGTCCTGATTAGCGGTGCTGGAAAAGGTTTCCATTGCCAGCGAGTGCATGTCGACCACCACATACATTCCATATTTCCTGCAGACAGGCAGAAGTGCGTCCAGCCGGGCGATTTCGTCGTCCAGGATCTTGTCAAAGTCAGGAGTATTGAGTCCTGTAGTCTTGTATTTTAGCGCACCCAGCTGCCAGCGGATTAGATTTGCATTCCATTTCCCGCCAAGAATCTTCAGATCCTCCTCGCTTGTCTCAGTGCGCACCATTGCGCCGCGCAGCCTGGGAAGAGGATGACCTTTGAACACAGGCCCTTCCCTGGGAACCGTGGCTGCGATATTCGCGGGGGTTTCCACCACCTGCACCTTCACATTTTCAAACCATATTTTTCCTGATACCTTCTCCAGTCCGATCGTAAGCGTAACAGATTTTACACTTTCAGGAATCGCTACAGCTATAGATGCATCCGTCCATCCGAACGTACCGTCCTTGATGGGCCTGGCCTGGGGATAAATTGACTCGGATTCAGTGACAACCTTGAGCATAATCTTCCCGCCGTTATATGGTTTTGGCTTGGGAGATATGTCTTCTCCGCGTATCCTCGTGGAAATATTCAGGGTTGCGCCGCGGATCTTATCCACATCCAGGCTCCGCGATATCTTTATCCCTTCCGGCTTTGATGACGCAGGCACGTCAAACAAAAGAGAACCGTCGTCCAGCTTCGCCCCGAATTCAACTGCGCCCTCAGGACTCCAGTCCTTTTTCAGTTCAGAGACATCGATCCCTTTAAAATTTAAATCCAATATACAATCTCCTTTTTTCAGCCGTGCATCATCGGCCTGGACAAAATTGGCCATTAGTGCGAATATGGCGGCTCCTGCGACTGGGAAAAGATTTGATTTCACTGTAAACATTGACAATCCTCCTTTGTATTAATCATAATGTCCTACGGCATTGAGACAGGCAGACCTTTTGAATTAAATGTGAACTTGACCGCCATCGGGGATTTGCGCATGTCATTGGCAGAACAGGCTTCGGCATGGCCGTCGGCGAAGGCGGCATTTGCGGTATTGACATGCTGCGTGTGAATCGCCCATTGGGCCGTAGCACCCCTGACGGCCGGAGGCGTAAATTCGCGCCCGGCCTTTCCAAAGTAGGTAGTGTCAGCAGTATTGTTGCTCCTCGTATCTGCGAACAGCATTGTCTTGTCGGGCTGCTTCATCTTGACTGTCGACAAACTGTAATTGTCACCCTTATGGAGTGAAATGCCGCCTATGAAATCCTTTTTGCCGTTGACATTTCCGTTGAAGTCCGTATCCAGCACTATATAATAGATGCCGTACACCCCGTATGAATATTTTTCGTTGGAGGGAACAGCATCCTTGCACGGGCAGTTCATCACTGAATACGGAATGTATCTCCCCGACCAGCTTATGCCTGAATCATCTACCAGGAATGACGCCCAATATGCGATTTTCCCATCGATCAGGTCCTGATATGGAATACAATCGCTGTAATCCATGCTATATAGGATCGCCGCCTTTGAAACCTGTCCAATGTTGTTGGAACATAATGTCGACTTTGCGTAATCTCTGGCGTTTTTCAGGGCGGGCAGCAGCATTGAAGCCAGGATCGCTATGATGGCAATGACTACCAGAAGCTCAATGAGCGTGAATGGCGATGCCTGACGCTTGGAACTGGACGCCTGATTCCCATGTCCAACGTCTTGTTCCCGGTGCCCGGCGTCAGAAAATATACAGGATTTGTTCATGTTGTTTTTCACCATGGGGTGCGTTTGTATTGTGAATATCCCAGGCATGCTACATGTCCGTCGCAGTAAAGTATGCTTCCCTGTCCCCGGATCTTCCTTAAATGGCGATTGAAATTCAGTGGCATGGAGCTTGTAGCGTCCTCGGGCGGGTTCGCGGAATCAAACCACCAGTTTTCAGAGTCCGCGATCAGGGGCCATTCTTCAGGATTGGGGATTCTCGATAGCACGGGCTTTGTAAGGCATAGGTCATTCCAGTCATAGTCGACGAGCCATGTCTTGTCGTGGAAATAGAAATGGTAGAGTATGCGGCGGTTCATTCCGTAGCCGGGAGAAAAAGTTTTTAGATTTGACATGTTTGGGCAGGAAAAAATGGATGACAGCACATCTGCCGCCTGGTAATGGGGCGCCCTGTCATAGGCATACGGGAAAAGGGTGTTGAACCAATAGGGGCCGTAGCTATAGTCCACTTCACGCAGCGATGGAATCTGTCCGTCATAATCCGATGAATAGTTCATCTCGCTGAGAAATATCTGCTTCAGGTTGTTCACGCACACCACCTGTCTGGCCACTTCCCTGGCATGCTTGAGGGCTGGAAGCAGTAGCGCGATCAATATTGCGATAATTGCAATTACTATAAGTAGTTCGACCAGAGTGAAAGGAGAGGAATGATACTTGAAGCTGGATGCTTGATTGCCAAGACCTGCATCCAGCATCCAGCATCCAGCATCAGTATTTTGACAGGACTTCTTCATGTCATTTCCCATTTTTATCTGCAATCTTCTTCCATGCTTCAAATATTTTTTCGGCATAGCCGTTCATACCCTTGTCGTTTGGGTGCCAGCGGACTCCGTTCGTCTCCCCATACCCGCGGCATTCTGGATTCCTTGCCAGATCCCGTACCGGAACATAGGCGGCACCATGCTTTCCGGCAAGTTTTTCAATCGTCTCCTCCAAAGTCACGGCCCACGGTGAATATGTCCCGCCGTCTCCCGGATTCCAGACGCCCACGCAGATCACCTTGGGGGCAGGGGAGAGGCCTTTGACATCCTTGAGAAGATTCTCATATTCGGCGGCAACCGCCTCAATCGTCCTCTCCTGCCGTTCATTCTCCCCGAACTGGATGATTACAAGATCAGGCTGGAAATCCTTGTACTCACCTGTCCTTGAACAGAAGATTCTTACAACACCTCCTCCGTTGCCAAGAATCTTCTGTTCGACTTTTTCTTTTTTCAATTCCGCAGAGATTTTTGCGCAGAGCTTGTGGACATAGTCGTTCTCTACGGCCGAAGCCGCCATCCCGCAGCTGAGCGTCCATTTGTGCTTTTCAGCTGGCTGGCTGAAAGTGATGCTGTCTCCAAGGAAAAGGATCCGGTATGCATTTGCATCCTTGATCTTCTCCTGTCCTGCCTGTGCTGCAACGGCATTCTTGTCAGACTGGACCTTGATGGAGAAATTATCAATCCTGGAATCCTGGCTCACGCCGTATGAGGAAAATCCTGCGGAAAGGATTTTCGGAGCATATGTATTTTGTGTAAGACCGTAGTCATTCAAAAGAACTGTCTTGTTTATAGAGGCGCTTACACTGTTGGCCATGCGATCATATTTTAAGCTGAGCCTGTTCATCCCGTCCGGATTATAGTCTTCGATCTTCTTGCTTATAAGCTTCAGGCGTGTCCCGTCGGCCCGTACCTGTGCATGTCCGGCCGCATCCAGATACAGGAACAGCCCACCGTTCCATGTGGCATCAGCGCGTCCGGACGATCCATTGAATCCCACTGCTATCCAGCCTTTGTCCTTGGCTGCAGGATGGCAGTCCATTTCAATCTCTATAAGGGAAACACCAGCCGGGAGCAGGACGGATGCGGCCAGACTCTCGGCTTTCACGCATTTGATCCATCCATCCTTCTCATCTCCGGCATAAACAATGGACTCGGACGCATTCCAGGAAACTTCCCCTTTCTCAAGAGGTGAGCTATTGAGAGTTTTCCCGTTCACCTTTCCGGTGAATGAATCCTGAACGGTTGTTTCATCTGCCATGATGCCGAAGCCGGCCATCGTAAAAAGGAAAATTGAAACAGCGATGTGACAAAGTTTTCTGGCTGAAAAAATGTTTCCTCTGATAAAGATCATATGTTCCCTTATGTTATTTATCGGTTAGGAGAAGAAACACTTCCCCGATCAATCAAATAAGGATTAAGTTTGATTTCCTCCGGCCTGGTCGAATCCCCATTTATCATGTCGACCAGGCAACGTGCCGCTTCCCTGCCAATGTCTTCAAACGGCTGGGCCACTGCGGAGAGAGGCGGATCGGATATGGCAAAGGCGTTCAAGTCGCCGATCGCAAGCACGGACAAATCCTTGGAGACAATACGTCCTGCTTTCTTTGCTCCGCGCAAGGCGCCCAGCGACAAATTGTCATTGATGCCTATGATTGCTGTCAGGTCGGGATACTTTTCAAGCATCCTCAACACGGAACGTTCTCCATTCAGCCACGGCTCTTCCTCGTTCAGATCCCTGACATCGGTAATCTCCCTCGGCAGCGCGAAGAAACTCAATCCGGACTTCCTGAGTTCCAGATCCGCTCCTCTGCGGAGATCCCTGTGGGATATGGAATCTCCGCTGTGGTCTACAACTCCTATACGGCGATGACCATTGGATAAGAGATGATGGAATGCCGTTTGGGCAAGCATCACGTGATCAACCCTCACTGAACTCGTTTCAACTGAATCATGTACCGTATCTATCTGCACAAAAGGCATCCTGCGTTCCACAAGTTCAATCAGGGAACTGATGACTTCCTTCACCGGAGGAGGATATATTATCGCACCCATGAACAGAGAGGGATCAAGCATCTTGACAAGTTCCATCTCCTGATTGAAGTCACAGTCGGCAGCCATGATCATAAGTCTCAAATTCTTATCTTTAAGGACCTCTTTGACACCTTTTATTATTTTTGGCATCTTTTCAAAGTCCAAGGCGGGAATTACCAGCGCAATATTCTGGCAGTTCTGCTTTGGAGAACTGACATAAAGTCCTTTTCCCGGATGGGATCTCAAATAACCCTCAGTCGTTAAAGAGTTCAGCGCCATTTTTACGATCCCGAGACTTACCCCGCATTCTCTTTCCAGCTCCCTCATGGAGGGGATTTTCTGGTCAACCTGAAGTTTGCCTGAACGTATCTGAGCCCTGATCCTGTCCCTGATCTGGGATACGAAAGGACGCGAGTCCGTCTTGTCGATCAATTTGTTTTTCATTTCCATGCCATTTCTTAACTGTAATAACTATGTTAACACAGTTAGGTAAATTGTCAAGCACCAGTTGGTTTATTTTATGTGTTTTTGTAATCATACCAAGTTGCAATCAAAGAGTAAGGCGGGTTTTACTTGTCCTTAGCCTGTCGAATGGAACCCGCCAATTAATCGTCGGGTTAACCCGACATACTTTAAAGACAATCAGCATCAAAAACACCTATCTTAACGGTTATGATTATGCAGGTGGTATCTTTGATAGGACGACTGTTAAAAATTGAATCAATATTAATGATCCTGCTTGTATTTACCCTTACATCACGTACAATTGTACAATGAAGGAGGAGGATATGAAAATAGTAATTGATACGTCTGTCATAATTGCTGTTATCGCAAATGAGCCGCAGAGGGAATCGCTGTTACAGGTGACACTGGGGGCTGAACTTCTTGCACCACAGTCGGTCCACTGGGAGGTTGGAAACGCGTTTTCTGCGATGATGAAGAGGAACAAGATTACTATTAAAGAAGCCAGGAAGGCCCTTTCCGTATATGGAGTGATTCCCATCAGATTTGTTGACATAGAGCTTTCTGAGTCTCTTGAGATTTCTGACAAGCTGAAGATTTATGCATATGACGCCTATCTTCTTTCCTGTTCCCTGAAAACGCATTCACCGCTGCTTACTCTTGACGACGGTTTGAAATCCGCGGCTAAAACATTAAACATAAAACTTGCTGGAGGTGTCTTATGACCGTGTATACATATTCCGAGGCGAGGCAGAAGTTCTCTTCAGTTCTGAACAAGGCCAATCAGGAAGGAAGTGTTAGGATCAGAAGGAAAGACGGGCAGACCTTCCTTTTGAAACCGGAAAAGACCGGGAAATCCCCACTGGATGTGCCATGCCTCAACTTGAAACTGTCTACCGCAGACATAATTGATGCAATTAAGGAAGGCAGAAGAAACTGAGTGACAAAACCAGATTTAAATCCAAAACTATCAACAAATGAAAATGAAAAATGATGCAGATTTGTTCGAGCCTGCGAAGATCGCAAGTATTCGAGCCTTCTACGAGACGCGTGACCGCTGGCGTGAAATCCAGAACTACCGTACATTGCGCCCGCAAGTCGGGCATGTGAAGAATATTTTCTACGGTGATTCCATCACCAACGCTTGGCCACTGGGAGAATTCTTTCCAAACCACAGCCTGCTCAACCGCGGGATAGGCGGTGACAATGTATACGGGCTTTACGATCGGTTGAACGAGGACATCTTTCCCTACCAGCCGCAGAAGGTGTTCATGATGATCGGCATTAACGGCATCGAGGAGGATGAGTCGGGAATCGTCGCTCATATCCAGGCGCTTGCTGGCATGATGAAGGAGAAGGGCATACAGGTCTATCTCTCAAGCATCCTGCCGTTACGGAATCCCGACAACTGGAACCGCTTCCAATATCAGGACAAGATCGTTTCGATCAATTCTACCCTCAAGGAATGGTCGAAGGACAATGCCGCTGGTTTTCTCGACTACCATAGCCGGATCAAGGATGGGACCGGACAGCTTGCCGCCGAATGCGCCCAGCACGACGGCACACATGTGACCTTCGAAGCCTACCGGCGCATGTCAGAAGTCGTAGCGCCATATCTCGCATGAATAATGTAGCACAGGAGTCTTTCGACGGGTTCGATAAACTCACCGCAAGCAAGCTCAGGACAGGTCCTGCCTGTAAATTTCTCTCCCGAATTCTATAAATTATCAGGCAACATTTCAATGGCAGATTCCTCCATCTGTATATGCAGGCATCTGCGCCAGCGGTGAGGCATGAAGATATTCAGGACACCGTTGTCGGAAAACAGATCTATGTAGGAGCAGTTATCCTCACACCAGGCGCCTGTGCCATCAGGAGCGACTATGTTTGAAAGTACAAAACGCGGTTTGCTCCATGTCATGCCACCATCCCTTGACAATGAAATCCACAGCTGCCCACGGTCACGCATGGCGTTGTCGTTGAAATGGCTCCCGGTATGTGAATTATGGTGGAATGCCGCAAGCGTCTTTCCGTCGCCCAGATGAAACAGCATCGGCGGTGCGTCCGGATGTACAAGAGGAGTCGGAGCCAGTTTGCTCCAGGTCTTTCCGTCATCGAGGCTCCGCGATGACCAGAGATGACCCTCGCAGGTACGTGACATGAAATAAACTTCACCGTTCCCTATATTTATGGGACGACCTTCATCCATGCGGTTGAATCCTTCTGCAAACCAGCCGTTGGGGCGTTTGTCCGGTAGAACAGTCCAAGTCTTACCCTTGTCCTCGCTTCGTATCAAGTATTGTCGGGTGCAGGTTGTCATGGAACCGTCTTCTTGTTTGAAAAACGGGGTTCCAGCATGAGCGCCAAGAATCCAGGTGCCTCTGTCAGTTTCACACATCCGCATCGCGGACATCGCCTGGAAATCGGAATCGTTAACAGGTTCGATAAATGTGACATCGGACCAGGTAAATCCGTCATCGTCGGAATAACGGAAACCGATCGCTGCATTCTCTACGCCATTGAACTTGTCCCAACGCGGCTGAGTCCCGAACGCGTATATTCGCTGCGAATTTCGCGGAATTAAAGGGATGAAGCTGTGCATATTGTAGTCGATATTTAAAGGCATTGAAGGTCCTTTCCAGCTTTTACCCTTGTCGCTTGAGCGATACGCGATCAGATTGTTTGTCTTCGTCTTGCTCGCCGCGTAATGGCCGTTCTTCCCAGATTGTCGGACAGTTCCAGGAAGAGCGTCGGGGAACATCAGCAGATAATCGCCTTTAGGAGTGACTGTCGCCCGTGTCTCGTAAATTCCGGCATAAGGATTTTCATGGATGACTTTTCCAGACATCTCATTGCTTGCCAGAAGAAGTCCCAGTTCTCCGTCGGCAACCATTCCGTACGGCAGATTGGACAGATCAATGTTCTTGCCTCCGACAGATATATTTTTCTGCAGTTTTTGTTTCATCGATATGATACCTCATTACAAGTATGTCGGGTTTTAACCCGACGATTAATTGGCGGTTTCCATTCGACAAGCTTATGACAGGAAAAACCGCCTTACCCTTGGTGTGTATAACCCCTATATAATACGAAGACACGCTAAAGCTGTGAACTCCAACAGGATTTATCATGAAACAAGGGTTCCTGTATTTTTGCAATCATTTCATATGTCAAATGCCGGTTTAATTCTCTCACGGTCCTGTTCCAGTTTCTTCACGACGAGCTTGGGATCGAGCTTGCGGGGTGTTTTATTCTCGTTGATGCTCAATGCCGCCGCCATGCCCGCCGCCTCTCCTGTCGACATGCAGGTCTGCTGGATGCGCAGTGATCCCTGGGCCATATAGCCTGATGACACAATCCGGCCTGCCACCACCAAGTTGTCCACGCCGGAAGCGACAATGCAGCCATATGGAATGTCAAAATAGTCGCCTGCCATTATTCGCGCAGCACGTTCAGCATAAACCTTGCTGCGGCTGTGGAACCAGCGTTCAGGAATCGGTCCGTCATCGGGAGGATGGATGTCTATCTCCCATGAAGATTTCGCTATGCTGTCCGAAGCTTTCCTGCAAAACCAGGCATCGTCATCAGTAACACGTGAAAGACCTCTGATAATCCGCGAAGTCCGCACCCCAAGCTCCATTGAAGTGTCAACGAGATATTTGTCTGCAGGGAATTTCTCCGATTCGTGCCATAATTTCCTGCGAAGCTTCCGGACAGCAGCGGAAACGGCGACCGGATCCAGAGGATCTATTCGGAGGAGATCCTTGCGGAAAAGGCGTTCAGGACGACCTCCAGTGTTTGGGGCATCAGTTCTCGGGACATTTCCTTTTCTCCAATATTTCGTGCCGCCGGTCCGGCAGTTTAGAGATACGGCCTGCGGCCAGAGTTTTCCCTTCACGCCACGATCCCATTCCACTCCGGCTTCATGGCAGACAACAGCGTCGCCGGTGGCATCCACAATTCGCCTTCCCATGATAAATTGTCGTCCGGTACGCGTATGAACTGCAATTCCCTTGATCGCTTTGTTTTCTACAACGGCATCGTAGATATGCGCGAAGAACAGGATTTCCACACCTGCCTCATCCAGCAGTTCATCCCAGACTTGTTTTACAGTTTCAATGTTCAAGGAAGAACGGAACCAGGAACATCCCGGATAGAAATGACTCGGACTTTTAACCATTGGCGCGATGCTGTTCTTTTGCTTCAGGCGGTTTGCCCAGACATTCCAGATTCCCTGGAAATCAACTGCATTCGTACTCAGCACGACACCCACCATCTGCGTGACTGCGGCACCACCGAGGAACCCGTATTTTTCAACAAGAAGCGTTTTCGCCCCATGCCGTGCCGCAGAGATTGCCGCCGCGCATCCTGCAGGACCCCCTCCGCAGACAATGACATCATATTCTCCTAAGACAGGAATCTTTCTTGATGCAGGATAACTTTTCATGCGATGTCTCCAATGTCCACAATTGCCTTTCTCTTACGCAAATCCCGTCGCAGCCAGTTGGTATCCACATTACGGAATGACTTTTCATGTTTCACCACCTGGAGCGCAGCGATGCCTGCGGCTTCTCCCATGGCCATGCATGGGGTCATGACGCGTAAAGGTCCGAGCAGATCCCTTTCGACACTTACCGCCCGTCCCGGACAGATTAAATTCGTAACCGGTTTTGGAACCATGATTCCATAGGGAATGGGCAAAAACTGAGGTTTAACCACTTTTTTGGAATCCATGGGCTGATGACTCGGTTTTTTTGGATCCGGCAGATCCCATCCGTAGCTGGTGAATCCTATCGTGCTCGGATACGCGTGACTGGAAATGATATCATTGATTGTCATCTTTTCTATTCCGACGATCCTGCGAGTTTCGCGAATTCCTATCAGAGGAGCTATGGCTTTAAGTCTTGCATTCGCAAAGCCCGGAAAATGCTTGCGCATGATTTTGAGCAGATGGAGGCTTTCCCTTCTGCCACGTACCATGCCTTCGGAAATAGAAACCGGATCGGTTCCGTCGATATCGCAAAGACGTGATGTGTTAATCATCATGACTCCCTTTTCGTCAAGCTGGACGCTGATGAATATCTCATATGGGAATTTCCATATTCCTTTTTTCCGGAGTTCCTTTATCTCCTCGCGGAATCTCGGAGCGTCCTTCTTGTGTATATATTCGGACAAGACGTCCTGGTCGACATTGTCTACGTGCATCATCAGCGTGGCTGGCGTCATCAGTCCATCTTCCTCACGCCCCTTTACTGTTTTGCAGCCGCTGAAGAAGGCGATATCGGCATCACCCGTGGCGTCGACGAAGGCCTTTGCTTCGAGAGTTTCAATACCGCGTTTGTCGGCAATCAGGAGCTTTTTGATTTTGTTTCCTTCGGTCACGACTCCGACAGCGCGGGCGAAGAAGAGGACATCAACTCCGGCGTCAATCATTTTCCGGTCGAGATATGCCGCCATCATGAAAGGATCGAATGGTATGCCGTGCTTGAGGCCCATGTGCCATCCGTGCGGCTGGTATTTCTCCCCCTTCCTAGGCTTTGGGATAATTGCGATACCCGCAGATTCGGCCTCCTCCGACATCTCCTTGAAGATCCCGCCGACCACCCATTTCCTGCAGTCGAAGCTGCGCCCTCCGAGCCAGTGGGAGACAAGACCGGATGTCGCCATTCCTCCAAGCTGCCCCATGTTTTCAATGATGATTACGCGCAGTCCTGAACGACTTGCTGACAGCGCAGCCGCACATCCTGCAGGACCACCGCCGCATATTGCAACATCATACTTTCCGATGCTCTTTGATTTCATATTTTATGAGTTCCCCATATTCAATCCTTCATAGATCAGAATTGCAGCATCCCCACGGGTGATTTCCCCTGTCACGGAACATGCCTTCGGAGAAAGTTTACGGCACCTGCAGTTCCAATCCTCCATAGTTTTCCTGTCCAGCATATCCCGTGGCCGGGCATCGTATGAATCAAAGAAGCCCAGAGTACCGAGATACTGTATTGGTGCAGCCCAGGCTTCGGATGATGCCGAGTCGATATCATTGAAGAAGGATATGCAGAATCCTTTTTCGACCAGGCGGCGCTTCAGGCGCGGAATTTCGATGGCGGCAGGATGAGTTCCCGAATCGATTGAAATTGCGGCAGCGAATCCGGCGGCCTCGCCGAGCTGCATCCAGACCGGTTCAAGCCTGATGGCGCCGAATCCGACATGGCTTGCGGATATGCAGACAGGGACCAGAAGGTTGTCGCAGTTTTTCGGGAGGAGGCATCGGTACGGGATCTGCGCTGGACGGCTTGATATGCTCATGAAGAACGCCCCGTCGTTTCTCCCTTCCATCTCTGCGCTGGTGCATGCCACCGAATCAAGAGGCCAGTCGGTCATCCCTATGCTGTCGGCATGGATGGGAGTCCTCATTTCGCCTGTCTTCAGTATGGCGTCCTGTTCCGTGAAGATATACTGGCCCACAATCCTGCGGGCCTCTCTGACATATACCTCGTAAGGTAGATGACCGTTGTCTACAAACTCATCCTTTGGAAGGCCGAAGTTCCTGAAATATTCGCGGGTTTTAGGTTCAACCGAAGGGTCATTCTGTAGAAACCAAAGCTGAGAAAGTATTCCATCAAGATATGTCCTTGATATCTGTTCACGAGTTTTCCAGTCGCCTTCGGGATATGCACTCTGCGGGCCAATGAGACGTCCGGCATTCCAGGCAATTTTGGAATTTGGAAGATCCCTTACGATGCTCATCGCAGGAAGATGCCGGACAAAGTCAGGATTATAGTTGGCGGGCCTGGATATCGGAACTCTATTTTCGGGATTGGAACAGAGCACGAGGCGGCAGTTGTAGGCCATCACGCAGGAGTCTTCCTCTCCTGTGCTTTCGGGAAGTATTATTTCTTCTGAGGCATGTGAGAAGCTTCGCATGTTCAGACGTCCCTCGGCAGCATCAATAGGCCATGACAATTTTCCTCCATCATTATGGCTGTGGCGCGTGAAAATACGTCCGGCATGAGGTTCTCCGTATTCCTCCCGGCTCTCCCTTCCAATCCTGCATGGAACTCCGGCAAGCGCGGCAAGATCCCCTTCATAGGTGCAATCGACATATATGTGCGCCTTAATCTCACATTCCTCGCCGCCTTCATTTGAAGCAAGCGTAACGGAACTGATCGATTCATTGAGTCTTGAGACTTTGGAAAGATCAAAGTTCCTCATTATGGAAATTAACTGTTGCTCCGTCAGCATCTCCTCGAAAATCCGCTCCACGACGCACGATTCAACTTTCCGGCGTCCCATGTGCTTGCGGTTGTCTGATGACGGTATTGATGCCAGATGCTGGGATGATCCATCCCCGTAGGTCTTGCGATAGTGATCAGTGATGCGCTGCTGGACTTCAGTCAATATCGGAGAACGTGTTCCATCGTATGGGGCTTCCCATCCTCCGGCTCCGCTGGTCATGAAGCCGCCTATGTGCCTCCCATGATTGGCTATCACTACCTTTTTGCCTTCGCGCGCCGCACGGATTCCGCAGGCTATTCCGGCCGGCGTAGCGCCAAGAATGAAAATATCATATTCCTTTTTCATTTATTTTCTTGCGGTCCTTTTCAAGTTTATTCACAACGAGCATGGGATCGAGCTGCCGGGGAGTAGTCTTCTTTGCTATGCTTAATGTAGCCGCAGTACCGGCGGCTTGGCCGGTGGACATGCAGGTCTGCTGGATACGGAGAGAGCTCTCGGCGACATGCTCTGCCGAAATACAGCGTCCTGCCATCAGAAGATTATCAATTCCTTTCGCGACAATACAGCCGTACCTGATGCTGAAATACGCTCCCTTGCTCATTCTCTCTGCTCTCTTTTTCCATTCATCGCTGTCACGTGGAACCGCCGGTGCGCTGTAGCTGTTCGCAGGCCAGACGTCAATGTCCCAGGACGATTTTGCGATCTCATCGGGATATGTGATGAATTCCTTTGCGTCCCGTTCAGTTACCGTGGACAGTCCGCAGATACGCCGCGAGGATCTGACCCCAACCTGGTTTGAAGTGTCGAGAAGATATGATTCTTCAAATCCGGGAACAAACCTGCGGTAGACTTCCGCCGCCTCCCAGGCCTGTGCACGGCCTTCGCGTTCCGCACGTGTGATGTCCCAAGGGTCAAGAGGATCAACTTTCAAAATACGGCTTATGACGGACATTATCTCATTCCGGGGTTCCGGAAGCTTCCAAGCCCAACCGCGGATATAGTTTAGCAGGCGTTTCTTCTCGACGACGACCGATGCCTTGAATTCACCGCGTTTGATAGCCGCAGTCAATTCCTTTTCTATTTTCATCATGGCCTTTTCATCAGGCCATTTCGAAGGACGACTTGCATTGGCGATGCGGAAAACCTTTGTCAGAGCCATCGCCCATTTATTGATGCCGTCGCCCTGTTCCCAGGGAACTCCGGCGGCATTGCAGACAATACCGTCGCCGGTGCAGTCGATGACGCGTTTTGCGAAGATCGCACGCCGTCCGGCCCTTGTCTCCGCGATAATTCCCTTTATGACGTTCTTCCCTGCAATTGTTCCTGCGGTATAAGCATGATGCAGAATCTGGACCTTTGCTCCTGTCAGAAGATCGTCCCATACGTATTTGACAGTTTCCGGATTTACGACTGAACTCATCTGATGTGGAGACTTCCAAAATTTTCCTATGCCATTCCGTTTACGGAGCCCGTCCGCCCATTCGTGCCAGATTCCCTGGAAGTCAACGCCGTTGGTGCTGAGGACAACGCAGACCAGCTGGTTGACAGCTGCCCCGCCGAGATGTCCTTCCTTTTCAACAAGAAGTGTCTTTGCGCCGAGTCTTGCCGCACTGGCCGCCGCGGCGCATCCCGCAGGTCCTCCGCCGCAGACAACGACGTCATATTCCCCAAGGACGGGAATTTTCCTTGAAGGTTCAAGGTATGTTTTAATTATTTTATTTGATGACATTTGCTGGTTTCCCATCAATGAATGATTTCACATTGTTGACAGCGATCTTCATCAGCCTCTCACGGGCGGCATGCGTCGCCCAGGCGATGTGGGGAGTGACGATGCAATTCTTTGCTTTTAGGAGAGGATTGTCTTCCTTCGGAGGTTCGCTTGAAAGCACATCCATCCCCGCACCGGCGATGCGTCCGGAATTCAATGCATCCGCAAGATCCTGTTCGTTGATCAGCGGACCGCGGCTCGTGTTGATGAGGAACGCGTTCTTCTTCATCATCCCAAGCCTTGCCTTGTTTATGAAGCCCTTGTTCTCGTCGGTCAATGGACAGTGCAGGCTGACAATGTCGCTTTCACGGAAAAGCGTGTCCATGTCGGTCATTCTTGCGCCTGCCACAGGGGATTCTTTCACGTAGTTGTCGTATGCAATGATTTTCATCCCGAAACTTTTTGCGACTTCCGCAGTTGACTGGCCGATGCGGCCGAAACCGACGAATCCGATCGTCAATCCTTCAAGTTCCACAAGCGGGAAATCCCAATAGCAGAAATCCTTCGATTTGCTCCAGCGGCCATCGTGGACAGTGTTGGAATGATGTCCGACATGCTGGGCGAGCTCGAGAATCAGCGCGAACGCCATCTGTGCGACAGAGCGAGTTCCATATGTCGGGATATTTGTGACGATGATCCCTCGTTCCTTTGCTGCCGCTATGTCAACGACATTATATCCTGTCGCAAGGACTCCGATGTATTTCAGTTTCAGAAGTGAGGAGATTGTTTTCCTGTCAAGGACAGTCTTGTTTGTCAGGATTATTTCCGCATCCTTCGCCCGATCTAGGGTCTTGTCCGCAGGGGTGCGGTCGTATATTTCGCATTCGCCAATCGCCTTGAGCCCGTCCCAGGAAAGATCCCCGGGATTAAGGGTGAAGCCGTCCAATACTACAATTCTGATTTTGTCCATGAATTTAAAACCTCATTATAAATTATTGGCTATAAGTAGGTACGCCCTTTTGGGTGTACCATTCTAAAATATCTATTTAAAGTCATGGGACAGGCTAAAGCCCGCCCCTACTTTTTAAATGATCTCGCACTGTCAAGAAAATACTGATAGTTCTCAAGTGAAATATCAGGCGGTGCCTGATGATCAAGGCATATAAAGTAGCCTCCTGTCTTTAAAAATACAGGCAGCACTCTTTCAAGTTCGCGGTCGATCGCATCTTTTCCCTTTGCGAGCTCCCTCTTGTCTATGCCTCCGCGGATGACCAGCCTCTTTCCATATTGTTCCCTGATTTTGGTTACGTCCATTCCCGCCTGCACCTCGAAGGGGAAAAGTCCGTCGACCCCGCACTCGAGGAGCAGGGGAATGAGTCCTGAGACATCACCGTCGGAATCAACCCAGATCCCAAAGACGGAAGGATGCTTCCTGACATGGGATATCAGCTCCTTGTAATAAGGCATCATGAACTCGCGGAAAAATTCCGGGGATACCATCATTCCAGTATTGCAGCTCATGTCCTCCATGATGTTCAGGACGTTGAAGTCGGTGTCCGGCATGATCCTGTCAATCGCTTCAGTATTCATCTTGAGCCACTGTCTCATGATGTCATGCACCAGTTCGGGATCGTCGTAGAAGACATATGCCATGTTCACATCTCCGAAGAGATGCCAGAGCACCCGGAATGTCCCGGACATGACTTGGACGACCGGATAAGTACGCTTTGAAGTGGAAGGATGCTTCCGCAGAGTTGAATAACGCACTTCGACATCCGGATCCATGCGTTGTTTCATCCGGTCCCAATCCACACGGGACTTGACCGGGAACTCCAGATATTCGGCTATGCTGATGTTCCTCTCGGCCTTGCGCTGCTTGACCTTCCGGCCATGTTCGTCCTCGTAAATGACAATATCATCGTCTTCTGAAATAATTTTCTTTTCAAAGCGGGGGAAGAACGGGCTATATCCGTTGGTGCCGAGATGGATTCCGGTCCCCTGGACTTCATCCTCCTTGAAGTAGTTGCTCTCCCTCCAGTTTTCCGGAAGTCCTTCCTTCAGCCACCGGTCATAGGTCTCGACCCAGCCGCCAAAAGTATGGATCGGAAGACGGTCTGTCTTTTCAAATTTGAAACTTGCCTTGAAATGTTCAAGCGAGTTCATGGTGTCCTTTTTAGTATATGTTAAATATAAAATTTCTCCATGGAGAAATTTTATTACCATTCGCCTTTGCGGCCGAATTTCTTCTTTGCATTCTTGCTGAACTCGGCGCACGCCTTGTCGATATTCCCGAGGATTTCATCGTTTGTCAGTCCGCTGCTGGATCTTGCGGCAGGTATCATGGTCCTGCACTCGTTGGAATCCATGAATTTCGCGGCATCAAGAAGACGCTCCTCGTCCTCCTTTGGTATCGCCAGGAATCCGTGCTTGTCCGCATGGATCAGCTGTCCGGGCATGATTTTCCTGCCAAAGACTTCGACGGGGCAGTTCCATTTCACCGGACATGAATATCCGTGGCCGACGCAAAGCCTTTTTGCTATCGCCTTAAGGCCCGAGTTGTTCATCTCGTCAAGATCCCGGATGCATCCATCGGTTATCGTGCCGACACATCCGAGCGCCTTGTGCATGTTGCTGTTCACCTCGCCCCAGAAGGCGGCAACGAAGTTCGGTTTGTCAAGATCCTGCACGACAACGATCTTCGGGCCTGGAACCGATGCGACATATCTGCGATATTCGCTCCAGGCATTTGGCTTGTTCTTTGGATGTTTCGGATTGCTCGGTTCAAATACAACCGTGATCGCCCTTCCGACCATCGGCCCCATCTGCGGCATGAAGTCGCGGGTCTCCTCAAGACTGATTCCGACCTTGGTAACATCATGTTTTGTGATCTGCTCCCATCCATTGAATATGGTAGGGGTGTTCCATCTCTTCAGTTCCAGAAAATCAGCGTCTGTTATAGGCATTTAAATTCTCCTTATTGAAATATTTTATTTCGTGTCTTTCGTGTGATTCGTGGTCAAAAATTCCATTCTGAATCTTGCGAGCATCAGATATTTGTCGTCGTACATCCCAGTCACTGTCCCGCATTCGTAAAGGCACATGATCGTTCCATCAGAGGTAACTGTCAGATCAGAATATCCGGAAGGCCCGTCCTCAAGAAGCTTCTTTACCGGCCAGGTCTTGCAGTCGTCATAGCTGAGATGCAGTGTCAGGTTCTTGCGGTCGCACCTTGCAGTCGTCCCCCAGTTGGAGATATTCCGTTCAAGATTGCGGGGATTTGAGAACAGGATGGCGCTTTTACTGCCGGAACATGGTACTTTCACCAGGCATCCCATGCAGATAGGTTCAAGAAGGTCATCGTCGAAAACCGGCTTGCTCCAGCTGCAGTCACCGTCGGGACTGATGGATACGAGTCTCCTGTTTTCATGGCATTCAGAGCGTATGTTGAACAGGACTCTTCCGTCTGAAAGCTCCACGACGGTCGTTTCGTTCGGATTGATCATTCCCGGTTCGGTATTAGCCACTATGTCTCCGCATTTCCAGGTTTTGCCATGGTCGTCGCTGTAAATAACGCCGACTGATGAAGGTCTGTGTCCGCGGTTTCCTTTTCCCATTTCCGTTCCGGAGCCGTCCGACATCCATAACGGAACGACATAACGCCCATTGCGGAGCTGGATTCCATGGGAAGGACCGGTGGCTATCACCGTCCAGGGATAGAGCTTCCGGTAGGATTCAAGGACAGAAGTTATCTCTACAGGCTTTGAAAAACTTTTCCCTCCATCGGTGCTTCGTATGCTGAAGACGCGGTTGTAGTCGTGGCAGAACAGTGCAAGCACTGATTTATTTTCCCTGTCGGAGATCATAACAAAGTTGCTGACCGGTCCAGGGCCGTAGGTCTCATTTGCGACTATGCATACCGGGTCTCCCCAGCTTAATCCGTTGTCCTCGCTGCGGCGCATGAAGACGTCGTTGTTGTCGTAGTCTCCGCCTTTTCCGCGGCGCGCTTCCGCCGTCGCAAGAACAACATTGTCTCCTGCCGCCAGGATTCCGGGAATGCGGTAGACGTGATATCCATTGGTCCTCGCCTCGAAAAGCGGCGTCTTTGAAATTCCTGATGCTTCTGTTTTCATTTTCTCCTCATTAAGTATGTAGGGTTTTAACCCGACTTTTTGTTATCGACTTTTCTTTCAACCCATCCATCCAATAATCCATTCATCCATCAATCCTCTTCTACTTCCCCTCAGTCTCCAGGCGCCACCGTCCACATTCCGAGCGGAGCCGTAATGGTGCCAGTACCAATTGTTTCATCCGGATTTATAGGTTCGACATGTCCGTCGCAGAACAGGTAGTTCAAGGATTTCAGGCTGTGCAGTTTCGGAGGGTTTACTACCTGCTGGGAGGGGGAATCCAGTGGAGTACCCTGCGCTCCCTGCTGATTGTTGTATAAGCCGGAACTGTTCGGCAGTCCTGCCCATTCTGCGAGAAGAATCGTTTCTCCTGTCCTGGTGACCAGGCTAAGCTTCATCTCCGGTGGAGGAGTAGCTGTTCCGGAGGCATATTTGCCGACTCCCAGCTGCGTCATGCTCGTACGGGGCATACTGTAGGTCCGTATTGTTGAAGCGCGCTTGCAGTTGTCGGCCGGACACTGGAAGATCTCAAGGCTTTTAGCCACCGGAGTTGAAGATGCGTTCTTTTCCGCTTCTGTCATGGTTCCAGCGACATAGCTGTTCAGCAGATCGTCGTATGAGATGTAGAAATTGGAGCCGTCACTCCAGAAATAATATGGAAGCCGTTCGGCAAATTCATCAGTATACATGAAGAAGGCCAGACCGATCTGCTTCTGGTTGGACGCGCATCTGGCGGCCTTTGCCATCGCACGGGCGTTTGCGAGCGCAGGCAGGAGCATGGCGGCGAGGATTGCGATGATCGCAATGACCACCAGGAGCTCTATCAGGGTGAAATTATTTCCGATTTCCGAATTCCGATTTCCGAATTTGTCTCTCAATTTCAGATCGGCAATCGGCAATTGGCAATTGGCAATATTGTCTCTCATGGCGTCCTCCCGTTCATCTCATGTCGCAATAGTAAAGATACGAGAAATTGTATTTTGAAGCTTCGGCATCCTCGTTGAAATTAATATTCTTATCAAGCAGCAGATTGGTGTTCGTTGCCTTGTCGTTGACAATCCGCGAGGGAGAAGAATCAAGGCATCTGTTGTTTGTTACGGTCACGTCCTGTGTGTTTGAGATGGCAATCGCATCTTCAAATCCTTCAAAGGTGTTTCCGCTTATAAGTCCCCGGCTGACATCCTTGAAATAGATTCCGGCCTGGTAGAACATGATGTTCTTGTAGTTTGATCCCTTTGCGCGGAGCCTGCGGATCTCGCTTCTGTCGGTGAATTTGCAGTCGATCACGTTTATATTCTTCTGGAGGGCGGCCGGCTTCGGAGCTCCCGTGTAAACCACGAGAGGGGCGAGTGCGCAGGAATCAAAAGTGCAGTTTTTGAAAGTGAAGTTCTCGACGGAAGGGCCAGGCCGGGATGAACGGTCCTTGTCCGCGAATATTATCGCACCGGCAAGGCTTGTGCCGTAAATCTTTACATTCTCAAACTCCACATTCCTCGCGGAAAGGAAAACCGCGCGGCCGCGGTTTGAACCCAGTATCGTGTTCTTTACGGAGACCTTGCTGCACATGAAGGCCGTGTTGTATCCGACATCTCCAGTCTTGACTCCGGAAGGTATTTCCTCATTGAATTTTATCACATGCAGTTTTTCATTCTGGTCGAACTTTGAACTTTCCACTGAAAGCGTCGCCTTAAGGGCGAGATCATTTCCTCCGTAAATGTCAATCCTGTCACCAGGACGGGCTGTAGGTCCCTGCCAGCCGATCTCGACTTTGAGCTTCATGGTCTTCCTGTCGACAATCTCGGTCAGCTTCAGGAATTTTCCATATAATGGAAGACAATCGTCGCCGGCCGCCTCGATCCTTGAGTCTTCAATTGCCAGCTCCCCCATCGGATAAATGAAGAAGAACGCATCGGCTGTGCACGACATGATCCTGCCGGTGCCGGGCTTGGGTTCGATGATGAGTTTCTTCACATGTACGTCCTTGCACTGGCTCATATGCACAGCCATTCCCGGAACACCCCATATCCTGACGTTTTCAATGTTCACATTTTCACAGATGTTGATGTCGATGCCATATTGTCCGTATATGGCATGACGCAGGAGAATGATGGTTCCGGCAGGTATCGTTGAAAGGGTCCTTGAGACATATTTCCTCTTCTCCGGATCGCCCCATTCGGTCTTGAAGGTGAGTTTCAGCATCTGGGGGGCTGTAAGCTCCTTCTTCCTGATGGCGCTTCCAAATACGTCAAGATTCCCTATTGGTATCTTTGAAACCGGATCATAATCCATCAACGCCTCAATTTCCTCCGTGCCGTTGACGGGATATTCATCGTCGAATTTCACATCAATCGTGCTTTCCGTTGACGATATCACCTTCCCCTGCGAAAAATATGGTTTCTCCCAGTAGATGATCATGTTCTTCAAGGTTACACCCTTTGAATTTTTAACGCTTATCGGGATGACTTTCCGGCTAGTGGAAATGATCTCAGAGCCCTGTCCGTCGATTGTCACCTTGTCGATGTCATCTATCTTGACGATGATTTCCGAATCGTCGTTCCTGACGATGTACCTGCCTTTAGGGAAGAGGAGGGTGGATCCTTCTCCTGACTTGTGAAGCGCAAAGACCGCCTTCTGGATTGAGGCAGTGTCGTCATTTTTCCCGTCGCCCTTTGCTCCATAAATTGAAACATCAATGATTTTCGAGTTTCCATTGGCTTTCATTGGAACTTTTTCCTTTTCGGATATGCATGATGAAGATAAAATCACTGATGATGCCGTAAGAATTGAAAGCATAAGATGAGTCTTCATTTAAATCTCCATTGATATTAAACATAAAAATCAGAATTCAGGTGGAGCCTGATATATTTTTCCGCCTTGTCCGGATCCGCTGTCTTGAGAAGATCCACCAGTTTTACATGGTCGCTATATTCATTGGCGTCGGCCTTGTCATGGAACCTGTTTATCTTGTAATAAAGTATGAGCTTCATGGCCTTATCGAAGAATTCGCTTATCTTGACGGAGCCTGCCAGGGAAACCAGCCTGGAGTGGAATTCGGATTCCAGATGGAACTTGTCGATAGTTGTTTTTGACGGCAGATTGAATTTTGCGGCGATCTTTTTAAGTTCAACCTCGTTTTCCTTGATTGCCTTTCCGTGGCAGATGCGGACAGCCTGGCATTCGATGGCCTCGCGCAGGATCATGTATGAACGGATGTCCTCCCTGCTTGTTCCACAAACTATCGTTCCCTTCCTCTGGATGGTGTTGAGGAATCCGTCGGACTGGAGTCGCACCATCGCCTCGAGGACCGGAGCCGGACTCATCTTGAGCTCCTTGGCGACGCTGCGCCTGTTGAGTATGGTGCCCGGGGCGATCTCGCCGCTGATTATCTTTTCGAGAACGTAGTCGTATGCAGTCTGTGAAAGGGATTGCTTCATGATTGATCCTTCCTGGTTCTGGTATAATATGTGATATATCACGTGATATGTCAAGATGCGAAGAAAAAAATATCGAAAAATAATCGGGGCTGGAAATTTCATCTCTTGATTTAAAATGCAATGCGGTCAAATTATGGAGACATATGTAAATATTCACTGCATCCAGTGAATATTTACCACCAGAAAACAGGAGGCTATGATGGTAACTCAAAAGGTTCTTCAGAAGATGGCGAAGAGGCACGGTACCCCGATACTTGTGGTGGACCATGACGTGATCCGCCAGAATTATGCGACTTTCAAGAAGCATCTGCCGCGCGTCCAGGCCTACTACGCCGTCAAGGCTTTCGCCGATCCGGTGGTAGTGAAGACACTCTTTGATGCTGGCGCGAGCTTTGACGTCGCTTCCATGCCCGAATTGAAGATAGTATACAAGAATATCAAGGAGATGCCCGCCAAGGAGCGCCAGGACTGGATCTGGGATAAGATTATCTACGCGCATCCGATCAAGGCCGACAAGACGCTCCAGGAACTCAACCAGTACAAGCCTCTGGTCACTTACGACAACCATGAAGAGATCAAAAAAATTAAAAAATACGCGCCCAATGCCGGCCTTGCCCTGCGTCTCAAGGTTCCCAACACCGGTGCAATGGTCGAACTGTCCTCGAAATTCGGTGCCGCCCCCGGTGAAGCGGTGGATCTCATCCTCGAAGCCGTCAAGGCAGGACTTGTTGTTGAAGGCCTGAGCTTCCATGTAGGCAGCCAGACGACGAACTTCGACAATTATGTCCAGGCGATCAATCTTGCATACAGCATATTCCAGGAAGCCAAGGATCGGGGATACAACAAGATGAACCTTCTTGATATTGGTGGGGGTTTCCCGGCGCCATACGACAGCACGGTCAGGCCCTTCAGCGAACTCGCGCACAAGATCAACGTCGAGATAGACCGTCTTTTCCCGAAGGAAATCCAGATCCTCGCCGAGCCCGGAAGATTCATGGTCGCGACAGCCGCCACAGCGGTTTCAAAGATCATCGGCAAGGCGGTACGTGATGGGAAGGTGTGTTATTACATCGATGACGGTGTATATCATACTTTCTCAGGAATCCTCTTCGACCACTGCCAGTACCATCTGAACTCCTTCAGGAAAGGGGCCAAGCAGATCTGCACGGTCTTCGGTCCGACATGCGACGCCCTAGACGTCGTCTCGATGTCCGAGGAGCTTCCTCCGAACCTCGAACTCGGAGAGCTCCTCTACAGCAACAACGCCGGCGCATACACCATCGCCTCGTCGACTCCATTCAACGGCTTCCCACCCGCAAAGGTCGTCCACGTGAACAGATAGGAAGACTGGGTGGATGGATTGCTGGATGATTGGATGCTGTTCAAGAGTAATCCATACAAGCTTCTTGATAGTTACTAATCGTCTCATAATAGTATAGACTTTTATTTATTGTGTGCTATCGTATTGGATATGAGAAAAAATGATGCACGAAAACTTACACATGAGCAGCTCACCGAACTGCGCAAGCGCGGCGTC